>Ga0157363_1005436_pt1 | contig 11866 bp, 8 predicted proteins | sample AttsexASBM1_FD_111477 | JGI IMG/M metagenome (GOLD analysis project Ga0157363, IMG submission 111477) | Fungus gardens microbial communities from leaf cutter ant in Ribeirão Preto, State of São Paulo, Brazil - Atta sexdens ASBM1 | ecosystem: Host-associated > Fungi > Mycelium > Unclassified ...
TATTTGTTTTGTATATATATTATATATATATATATATATATATATATATATATATATATATATATATAGATATAGATATAGGATTATTATAATATAGGTAATTGAAGTAATACAAAATATGCAAATCTTTTTTAACATAAAAATAATTATTATTGTTATTATTGTGTTTTATTTAAGATGACTTGTGTATTTTTATAATCGTTTTGATAAAATTAATAGAATCTAATTTGTATAAAAAGAAGACTATTACACAACGTACAATAAACAATTAGATAAAAATTGTAATTATAAAAGACTAGTGCTGTTTTGCATTTTAAGGCTTTTACTTGACATTTTTACAAATATATTTTTCTGTTATTTTCAATAAACGGATGGAGTTGAAATTTATGCGAAACTGTTTTTCGCACAGGCAATAAATAATTATTTTATCTTTGAACTATCTGTATTTAAAATGTGCGTGTAGTGATATTGCATGTGGCTCGTAGGTAGTGATGCATTAAAACCTTATAAAAAAGCGATTTATTGGTGATAAATAAAAGTTCAACTAATTTCACTTGTATTTCCCGATAACCTGCTGTTATGGACTTGTTTATATTCATTGTTGGTTGTTACTGCAATTGGTTTATAAAATAATAAACTGATAATATGAACCGATATGAACCTCAAATATTGAAATGAAAGACAACATATAGAAAATTTACCGCGAATTTAATTTACATAATTAATCATAAACGATGATTTTAATTTATCAACAAAATTAAATAACTTGCATAATGGAATTACATAACACAATTAGCATCACGGAAATTTAATTGTCAATAAACATTATTAAAAAATATTGTGTTATGTATTTTGAATGAATGCAAGATATTTTTATTTTTAATAGTACTAATAATATATAAGAAATGTAAGAAAAAATACCTATACAGTGTATGTACAGAGATAATACATATTTTTATTCATATTATTAAAAAATTTGCTATTGAAACAAATAATAAACGTTTCTACCAATATAATTGGAAGCAATTCCATTAAATTATTGATACAAATAAATCCATTTACATCGATTATAACAACATTATATGAAATAATTATATTAATATCTCGATCTGTATTGAGCATTTAAATAATCCTTTACTTTCAATAATATTCCTCCGATAAAAATTACTAATAAATAAAATCGTTAATCAGCCAAGTTTGCTAACATTTTGAATATTTTATATTCTTATGGTGTTCTTTTATATTCTTATGTATGACGGAGGCGAGCCGGTTCATCGATCAAGACATAAGATCGAATTAAAAAGCAGCCATCTTGATGGCGATATCATAAGTGGATCAGCTGTCTCTTATTTACAAGCGCATTAAATGAAGGAAATGTCTTATTTGAAGGGTATTTGCTTTATCGAGAAAATAAGTTATTTCACTAGTGAGTCTCCATCGAGATGAAGATAAGAATAGCACGATAAGACTGATTTGAATATGTGCATATTTGCCGAGGCCATTATACAGGTCCCATCTTCAAATGGGATCCGGACATCAAATCTCCAAGATTTTTTTCTTACAGTTGCGTGTAGCGTTTGAATTACTTGAGAATCAAAATGATTGTTTTAATTATTTTGTCTTCGATACGACATTTCTAAAAATATAAATTTTTTAAAGAATCGAAATAATTGAGATTATATAGAATAAGGATTATCATATAAATTAAATTGCTAAAAAATAAGCGTTTAATAAGTCGTTTAAAAATAAATAAAAGCTATTAGAGAAGCTATTAAACTATAGAATATTCTACAATATCCTTGCTTTATCTAGTCATAAGTTATTTATACATGCATTTATTTTCACAAAGAAAAAAGAATCGTCAATATGGAAGCACGTGCAAAGACTGGCTACTTCGTTCCGCTTTGAATATTATACGCGTTTTGTATGTCCATGTATTATATACGTATATATATTCCAAGTCAAAACGCGTTCGTTCCATAGTCAAAAAGAGCCTGGAATATGCCGCACTTTATTCCACGCATACTCAAAAAAGATCGTGCCGTCAAGCGAAAGAGAATATCGAGAACCGAAGGGCTCGCGCGGACAACGTCCATCGAATTGAATTCGAGACACGATAGGAGATATGCGATTCAGAGGAGAGATGAACGTGCGATTCATCGTGGCACAACGAACGTGGTCGGCAGCACTTAAGAGCTTAACGAAGATAATTCCGAGCTCTCGCGTGGAGTATCGTGCGCACACAACACTTACTATCGAGGTGTAATCCCGAATCAATGCGCATCGTCGGGCGCGATAGAGCGCAATGTGGCGTCGCATCGCATCGCGTCGCGTCGCGGCATCTGCGGCGACCAACCGTCTCTCGATGCACACGCCGTTGGTCATTTAACACAACGTCGTTATTGGTCAGTTGCCGGATTATAATGAGGCTAACCTATTGAGATTAAACATACTGGCTCAGTGTGTAATGCACATCGTCGTTACGACAGATGAACATAGCTGGTAAGGATGAGACGGTTAGGCTTTGTGCACATCGACGAGCAATAATGGATAAGGGATACTGACGATAGAAGCTATCGGCAATCCAATTTTGATCTTGAATATGTACGCTAAATAAAACGATAAATAATTGAGAAACTGAAGAAAAGAGTTAATAATAGTTACAAAATAATTTCAATCAAATGTTCAATTAATATAATCAAAATATAATCATATATAAAATATAATCATAATTTGAATTTTCTAAATATTAATAATTATTACCAAACGATTATATTATTATGTGGTAATACTTATTAAATATTTTAAAAAGTAAAATTATTTTTAGTTATATTAATCGAACATTTGATTGAAACTATTTTACTCGATCAGGCTGCTCCTCGTCCTGGTGAAGTGGACTGCAAGATTCACGAAACGTTGGCATTCCAAGATCTAGACACAAAGAAAACCTGCGAAACGCATAATCTTTATATAAAGCATCCGTGGAAGCCTCAAGAATATTATTTTATTCAATATTTAATAACTATTATTAGATCTTTTTTTAGTGTATATAATAAAAGAAGTTGATAATCAAGATTATTTTATATATTTTTTAATATATTCTGGATGGATTTCAAAGCTCTCATAATAACTTTGTAATAATCATTATTTTTTTCAAATATATGTATATGTAGGTACAATACATATATAAAACTGTTCGAAACTAGATCTTTGAATATGTTACTTATCTTGCTTCTATCTAATTAAACGCGAAAATATAAAAAATTCAAAATATCGTCTTTTTATTCCAGATTTTATTAATTATTTAAAATATTATCTGACGTCTTTAAAAATTTGAAATTTTCCTGCAAAAGAGGAGCTTTAAAATTAGATTCTAAACGCTTTCATCCATCAGCCAAAATGGCCGACAGTGAAATGCAGGCTTAGGAATAGCATGAGCGAGCAGAGCAACATGGTTAAACAATTCACTGACAATGGATTGCACGATTGTACCGGATTTCTAATACGGATTATTATCGCGAAGAGTTAATCATAGTGCTTATATACATAGCTATTCCGCGTAGAATAACGAAGATATTGTTATTTATAGTTAATTTGAAAAATTCATCTCAAATGAAATTTCTTAATCTAAAGATCGTAATTTTTATGTAAAAAAATAATATAATATAAAAAATTTGAATTAAACCGCAATTGTAATTTTTCGAAAATTTCTCTTAACATGAGAAAATTATTAAATAAGTGACTTTGTTATATTTCATTATGAAAAGAATAGTTTTACTAAAATATCACAAAATTTAGCTAGATATAAATTTGAAAATAATCTTATTAGACTATCAAAATAATTGTTTATTTTTGAATTGCAAATTCAAACATAATGAGCAATGTTGTGAAAAGTTTTAACATTCTAGTAATCAGTTTGAGTGTCCTATATAATTATTTTGATGACAACAAAATTATTTTAAAATCTGTGTATCTAGTTAAATTTTTAGATACTTCAGCAAAACCATTCTTACTTGATTGGCATGCGTTATTATTGAACTAATACCGAACATGATTACTGAAAATTACGTTAAAGGTCAATAGAACCATAATTATGGTAATTTAAAATTATTTAAGCATAAATACGTCATTTAATTTTATTATGCAATTATAATTTTCTCAACGTGAAATATTGTAAATCTTTCATAGATGATGTTAACGCGTTCCCAATTTATTATTTTATTGTAGTAAATCGGACACAAATCCGATTTATTCATCAAATTGAATTGTAAATATTAAAGCGACATTATAATATAGGCCGAGTAATATCAAAATATATAATACATATAAATAAATAATTCTTTATCATTATATGAAAAGAATTTATTATTTTATTACCAAGAAAAAAATTTTATTTTAACATAGTTTGCAAAAAATTCACGACTAATATACGCGATATTATGCAATCTCGGAATTTATTAAACCATATTGACCTGTATAAAATCATTGATTTAATTCAAAGAATTATGCGTTTTTAACGAGTAAATAATGGCATTTGCGACCCTATAAGCATTAAACTCACATGCATATGACGCACGACAACGATAACACTCGTTCGCAATTTCTATGGTAACTTGTTCAAATAAAGGATTGCGTTCAATGCGTTAGCATCTATTGGACCTTTTGTTTATTCGTATGTTATAGTGATTGAGCATAATTGCTCAATCATTTCTTTGTTCTTTCGCAGTCTCTAATGCTCTCAGTGGACAAATGCAATTGCTTTCGTGAATAAATATCGATACTGCGAATTTGGGCGACTTACTTCTAAAGTTGTATTTATTCGTAAACCAAAATGTGACAATTCTGAAATTCTTATATTGATTTATTATATATTTATTAAATATTGTAATGTTGACTTGTTTATATGTAACATAAGGCATATATATCTTTTGTTAATTAATGAATTTGAAATACAAGATTATGTCAATTCACTCAAGTCACTCATTGGACTCATTTTTCAGTTACATCTCTACATATTTTACATTCAATTTAATGCTAATTCACCGAGATAATGATCATCAGTTCTATAGATTATTTTCTATTTGTGAAGATACTAATTGGATAGAGTAATTAAAACTGTGAAGCACATTTATCGCAACATCACGATGATTGCGTATAATAAATGTAAAGTGTCATGGCAAATCGTTGTCACATTCTTGCACATAAATAAAACGAGAAGAGATACGAGTGATAAGTCAAAGATTTGATTTTTTCTTCATCTTCTTACTAAAAAAACGATTAAAGCTACATGTATTAAATCTTTAGCTGTCGATAAATTATGAGTCGAATGAAAACGTAAAACAATAAAATAAATTTTAAATGTATAACATTTTTTTTAATATGACACATTTATAATGTACATTAGACATTCTATGTTAAGTATAAAGGATACGTGTACCGATATGCGCATCGATGCATTAAAAAAATCAATTTTTGCGAATTAGCGATTGGAAATCATTTAAGGCTGTTTTAAATCAATCTTTTTATTAAAAAAATAAAATAAAATCATTTTCCTTTTTCACCAAAACGACGATTCCAAATGATTCAATACGCGTATTGCCTACTCATCCTTCGTAATATATATATATATCTAAAAGTATCTATTAAACCAACTTTACACGGTAAACAGTTTGAAATTATTTTCATTAATTTTTCTATAGAAATGCTTAATTACATTATCAATTTTATTGCAAAATCAATTGTGGTTTGAGTGTAAACATTAATATTGATTGCATAATTTATTTAAGATTGTTTTGACTCCTCGAGTTAACATTGTTCCAATAAAGGATTAAGAGCAATTTCAAACTTGTTCTTCCTCTACTTCATTGTAATTCGATTCCGTCGCGGCATTAAACAAAGTGCTTAATTACATCACATCCCTCATAGCACCCGCAGTCGGACGTAACCGCGTCCGGAACTTAAGAAGCGCGCGTTGTTAGTTTTATCCATGAAATATTCATTCGCTACCGACAAATATCGAGGACGACTTTTCATCCTGCGGGAGGGCCGTAATTTTCGACCGGTCGATGAGTTATGTCCATCGGCCTAATGAGCCACGCATAATGGAATAACTGATCCTTTTTTTTCTCCCAACCTTCCAGTTCTTTTTTACAGCCTTCGGCCACGAATTATTTCGCTGCAACTAATGAACAATTCCTTCTGGACGCTCTCTGCGTTCCATCACACATTACGCGCATGGCAGCTTGTGAAATTCTATTCTCTGTGGTTACTTCTTTGGACGTCCTTTGAGATTAACTGATATAATTTAAAATAAGCGCCATGATATTGGAATACTTTTTAATCTTGCAACGCTGATGTAATGAAATATTAATGTATTTGTATGTATCTATATGTATATATAATAAGATTGCGATGTATTTATTTAATTGTATTGTTTTAATCTATTTATTTAACAAAAATATATTAAATGATATCAGCACGGATATTATTAATTTTAATTTTAATATTTCAATTAAATATCCCAAGTAGCATAGTAACGCTTGCAAAGCGCTAAAAAATTATAAGCACTGTGTGCTACTTGGGATTTTAGTTGCAGAAGTTTATTCAGAATTGATTTGTAATAAGAAAGAATATATTTGTTTTGCCATTTTGTCTAATATTTTGTACAAAGAGAGAATCATGTTGTTATACAATGAGCTTTCTTCAATATACAAATAGAAACAAGATGTATTTAAAATATTTTGTAAATTTTTTACTTATAAAATAATTTCAAGCAAGAGACAATGTACGCAAATATTTTTTTTTATTCAGGTAACTTTGTTTTTATTTTATTCTGTGTAACTCCAGATATAAAATGTTATTATATGTTACTCTAATTGGAGATTTAAGGGAGAGATTACGTGCCTTTAGAAACTCGTTTATGCTTGTTATCCGAAGTTAGCCGGAACGGTAAACGTGATTTTTCCCTGAAAACGCGCGACTTTCAATATAAATCACGTACTTAGCTCGCCGACGATCCGGTACAAGCAGCGCGCTGTAAATTCAACGGGAACAAAATAAAAATGCGCGACGTTGGGTATAATTCGAGTATCGCCCGGGCATGCACTCGACACCGGGTGTCTCGCATAACGCGTTTAAGGAGGAGAAGAAGCGGGCATTCGAAACCGCAGAGTGCGATGAGACTGAGATGAGATGGTAATGGAACGATTTCCACGACGTCGTCATCGACTCCTGGGCCCTGAGAAAAATCGACTAATTCAAAACGGTCGGAGAATACGAGGTTTACTGCGTGTCTCGCTCCGACACCAAATAAAAGAACAAAGAGTGTTACAGAAAAAAGCTGGACCGGCGAGAGAGAAAGAGATCGACTGGCTCGCATCTCGCCCCTGGCAATTCTCAGCTTTCTGTCTCCGTCTTTCTCATTGCATCTCGCATGGCTCGTCTCCTGTTAACGACCTGAAATCAAGACCGGCTACCAGATCCTTCTACTTTTTTCGATTATTATAACGCTACGACACGCCATGGTACGTCTTAAGCTAAATGCTATTATTTCTCTCTTTCTTCTTTTACTTTATGACTAGATTAGGTTTTTGTCCCGACGAGGGAAAAGCAATCTTCGAAGATTATGCACGAGGGAAGGCACGAGCGTCTCTGAAGGATGTCATGGAAGGATTAGACTTGTTGGGTGTGAGTACTCAACACGTCTATCCAATTATCTTTTGAGATTTATGATACAAGAATAAACAAGTTAATACAGATATACTTTATTGTTTATTGTTGTGGAGACTTGATAGTCTCATGTTTCATATATTATTCAAATCAATCTACGAATTACAAAATATTATTTAAAAAGTATTAAATGTTCTTTTATTAGAACGAAATAATTTTGTATTTTTTTGAAGATTTTATTTTATTGTATAATATTGTATTAAAATTGCGTCATTCAAATGTTATCTTAAAACGTGAATGTTGAAAAAATTCTGGGAGCTGCAAAAGATACAGCGTACAGTGTACACAATAGCCAGTTTATTACAAACTTTAAGCTATGTTTACTTGAAACCATGTTTTTCCATGATAAGCATTACAGGTTTGTAACTTGTTAACGTAATATGAAATCTTTTCATAAATGATACATATATAACTTCTGTTTAAAAAAGTTAAAAAATTTCATTTCCTTTGCGAATTTAAAAATTTCAGAAACTTTTGCTTGTCGATCGATAATTTAGCGATTCTGTTTTTACATGATTTTTCGCACTTTACACGAAAATTCATACAAGTGATACAACAGCATTAAATTTTATTCAAACCACCGAAAATTCCTTGTATAACAACTCTGCGAATGACAAGTTTAATATTTCAACATTTAAATATTAACGCTATAAACATCTCTCATAAACAAATTTAGAAGAATGTATTAAGAATTAAACATTGCGTTATTTATTATTTTATAATTTATCTCGACAACATGATTACTGTCACATAATTAAAGAATATAATGATTAAAACTCTCAATATTTAAAATGAGAAATAAATTTCAAGGCTAATGAGAGTCAGCGCGAAAGAAGTTGCGCACAGTTATCGATTAGTAAAATTACTTCTTCATAACATCGATGTCTTCTTTATTTTAAAATCTTGAACGTTTCAACTCACTTTGTAGTCATTCTCAGTAATATAACAATTTAATTCCGTTTAATTCGGTCTAAAACGTTAAGCGGTCCGTCTAGAGTAAGTCACTCTCAGATTCCCAGAACTGTAGTGAATTCTGATATGCAAATGTACATGTTATTAATTCCGAATCAAATAAAAGAGAGAAAGAGAAAAACAACTCACCTCGAACGGAGCACTTAACATTAAAAAGCTTTGAAAAATTTGGATTTCCTTATGTGATAATTCAATAATGACACGTGTTACAAACATTTTTAATGAAGACAATTACAAAGTGAATTCAAGATTTTGAAATAAAGAAGACATCATGAAGACATTATGAAGAAGTAATTTTACTTATCGATAACTATGCGCAATTCCTTCCGCGCTGACTCTCATTAGCCTTGAAATTTATTTATTACTATTATAGTTACAATAGAATCTCTCAGACATTTATTTGCAACTTAGAAAGTCTAAATGTTTTATACATATTAGGTATAAATATTAGATGTATTATATAAATATTTTATTCGTCACGCAAATATGATTATTTATAAAAAGAAAAATGAATCGATATATTGTTTGCCTAATGTGCTAAGAAATAAAATGATAAAAAGCAGAATAAAAATAAAAGTTCAAGAAGCTTACAAAAGACTATTACTGATCCCACTTGACTCAAAGTCCCGTCAGGTTAAATCTGATTATTCGTACTTCCTCTTTTTGAAGAATGGTCTTAAAGAGATCAGAATCCTACTGAAAATCCGTAGAATTTTCGTTATACCTCAGCTATTTTGACGAGTGGAATCTGCAACTGCAACATAAGATATCGTTTAAGCGATTAATTTTTTAATTGCTTTTATTTGCTTCTTTAATTATTTAATAATTATCTCTTTCGTTAATGAAATATCTTTGCAAATTGCAATTAAAAGAATGCGACGTATACAATTGGATTTTAACAAATAAAACATTGCATCTTTTAACAAATATTGCTATCTTGTTTAGTAAACGTATCAATTATCAACTATTCTATAGATATAATCATATTTTTATGAAATTGTTAATATCATTTATAATGTAACAAAAAAAAAAGAAGACTTTTACGTTCTCATATTACTGTATATATATATATATATAAGCTTCGTCATTTTATGTCACGAACTCATACTCTCTAGTCATTATACAAGTTTACAAAGCCACTCATCGCGGCCAAATCCAATTATTTGTCTCAACTAGTAGAGCCTTTTTTAAAGATCTCACCGAGATCAAGACGATCGGAGGATCTTGCTCTCTGCGTCTTTTTCTCTCCTTCATTTCGCCTTCCTTTCTTTCTGCGCAACGACAAACGACTTCGTGTCTGAAGTAAACTCGATTACTCCTTGCTAGGTTGGTTCCTTGAGGTATCCATCCTAAGGGACTCATTACGGGGCGACTTCGACTTCTGAATAACTCAAGCGAGAAATTTTACTATTCTCACACTTTCGTCAATGACAGGATATTAGGCAATAATCCATCGAACTTAATTACGTTAATTAACAGTATATTTTTAGTGCGAACGTATCATGTATCAGTTTTACTAGCTTAAAGCATTCTTCATTTATAATTCAAGTTTGCCGGATTATTCGTTGCTTTAGTTCATGATAGCATGTACAGTTTTAATGCGCAGTTCAAATTTATAATTTAATTTGTAATTAAATTTGCGCCTTAATTTGTCTTCATCGGAGTTATGGGATGAGCTTCTAGCGCGCCAACATCAGCCAAATGCAATGGCATGCAACTAATCGCATAATGCATTTTTAATGCACGATCGATCAGTATATTTTTACTTATAATTTAATTCGTAATCTCATTATCGTAATCGCTTGTTTCATTATATATTACATTTTCACTTCTCTTATCTTTAGTTTCTTTTGAACGGCATTGAATTAACGTAGGTACGACAATACACTATTCGAGATTAGCTCTAAATTTGCGTTCGTTTCATCTAGTATTAGTTCTTTTAAGACTATAATGGGAATACAGACTATACTCATTATTATGCAGCAAAATACTTTCCTTTTAACCTTTCCTTCAGGAAGCTTAACTTCTAGTTTGAACGAGAGCTTACGTTATATAAGTGTATCGCCATTTAAAACTTTCTTTAGCCAGAAAAATTTTAAAACGCGATGAGAAAACTTTATTCTCAATCAATTCACCGCAACTTATGCACAATGGACTTTCGAAATTATTTTGTTTAAATGAGGAATTCTGTATAATCAATCGATAGCCAGTACGTTGTCGACAAAATCACAGCGAATTCAATCAAAAATAAAATCAAAAGCAGCATGTATACCGCGCATATTCCATGGCATCTCGTCGAAAGGTCATAATTTTGCCTATCGAACCTTGATAAAAAGCGTGAGAATGCGGGGAAAGGGATAGGACGTAGGTATTAGCCGGATGTCATGGAATTGTTGGGGATCACGTGCGCGTGCAGGCGCGCGATCGCAGAACGTTCTGTAAAATATCGCTGTAAATTGGAACTGGCACACAATGAGGCACGGTTTAACAATGCGTTTGATTTGAATCGAAACGTCATGAAAATAATCACATCGCTAGCGGGACCACTCGAATTAATGGTCGGTATCCTCGGCACGTCCCCATGCATCTCTCCGCCTCCTTGTTATCTCCGTCCTCGTCATCGCCGTTCGCGCACCCGACACAAGAGCGAAAACCTTAGCGACGACGACGGCGACAGTGACAGCGACGGCGACGGCGACGGCGACGGCGACGACGAGGACGAATTTATCGGAAGTACTCGCGCAGAATACGTAGAAGCGTCGTCGTGGCCGCGCATGCTTTGTTCTATAAAGGCAAACACCAAGAAGATGAAGCGTTCATCACCGGGACGATTTATTTTGCGCGCCGCCGCGGAAAATGACTGGAGTGCACGTTCCGATCCTTTCATTCTTTCGGATTTTGCGCGAATCATCGGAACGGAACACATTCGAGCACTTCCGGTATGTGCGCGCGCCGTATTCTCTCTATTCATCGCAAGCTGGGCTTTCATAATGTCACACTCGGAAATTATTGGATCTTTACCACCAATTCGAAATTAAACATCGGGAAACTGAATGCATTTGCGAATTGAATATTTCTGTTATCTTTACAGTATTAATATTACCGTAAAACTTATTAACTCGCGTGTATTTGTCCAAATTAATTATATTATTGAAAGGAAAAAATA
>Ga0157363_1005437_pt1 | contig 11866 bp, 7 predicted proteins | sample AttsexASBM1_FD_111477 | JGI IMG/M metagenome (GOLD analysis project Ga0157363, IMG submission 111477) | Fungus gardens microbial communities from leaf cutter ant in Ribeirão Preto, State of São Paulo, Brazil - Atta sexdens ASBM1 | ecosystem: Host-associated > Fungi > Mycelium > Unclassified ...
TAGAAACCAATATTCGTAAAGTATAAAAAAAATTAATCAGCATTAAACAAATTTTTACCTGAAATGTAATGCTGCTACCATTCCAGGAGTCCTCTGCGGACGTGCCTGGAGTGTTGCTAGGTAATGCATATCCATTATCAAGGAGATATTTTTTTTGTAATCGTGGTGGCAAGAGATCTAACTTGATATTTTTCGATAAAGTGTCTTTTGGATTGCGTCGACCTGACGGTGGCTTTCCTTGAAACTTATCCGAATGTCCAACAGGCTCTACACTGCGAGTGTCTCGCGTACGATTAAAATCATTCTGGTTGGTCAAAGATAAAGGTTCCGAGCCCTAATAATACGTAAAAAAAATATTTTCCAGTAAATTATATTCAGATTTTTGTATTATAATCTATAGTTATTATTGTAAAATCTTATTATTCAAATCACACAGACCTGTCTAACTTCACGTGAATTATCCTTTCGATTAGCACAGTTTCTAGCAGATGCCGGCGATTCGGTTCGCCAATAACGTTCTTCATTCTCATTTGCATGACGATGTCGACGATTGCCCGAATATCGTTTATTAGTGTCATCTCTACTTCTGCTTTCACTTTCATTGTCTCGCATAGTGTGACTACTCGCACGATTGCGATCGCTTTTGTGATTACGATTTGAATGTGAATCGCGATCATTACTCTCTTCTCTCTCTCGATCCCATGTAGTATGGCTGGGAGATCTAATAGAATTATTGATAGTTTATAAAATAATATAATTGTCGTATAACCTATATGAGCTTCTTAAATCAATAAGGAAAAAGTCATAATTACTTTACCTGTTAATTCCATCCTGTTCAGCCAATGCTTCTTTCACTTTTTTTGGTACATATAGCAACTGTTCAGGTTTCCTATTTTTCTTTTTTGGATCGTTTCTACCTGCTCCTCCGCCAGAGTTGTTACTAGGACTTTGTACTGATTCGCTATTGCTGCTATTTCTATAGTTAATATGGGTATTGTCCAATTTTTTAGCTACATTATCGATTTGTGATAGAGGTGGACTATTTTGTGCCTGATTTGCTCTATTAGATTGAGAGTGTCTCGGATGATACTGGACGGAGGTCAATCTAGATTTTTCTTGTGAGCCATTTTCATTATCATATTCGTCAGCAGTGCTGTTAGATCTGTCCGACTTACGTAAAGGGCCGCTCCCTGGTCTGTATAAGGCCTGAGGTGCTCTATTTCCTCCGCCACGCATCTCTACCAATCTTTCTTTCTCTAATTTAGGAGTCTTTAATTCTGAAAATTGTTATCATGATAATATTCGTTAAAAAATTCATGTTTGTCAATCAATTTCTTCATTACATTCACATAAATGTTTTATTCAAATATTTTATATATATGTATAGTTATCATTTTATCAATCATATATGAATTACTAAACTATTTCATAATTATATAATAATTTTAATACAAGAATATATACATATAAATTATATTTATACATACAATAACATATGTATCATAATAATTTCTTTTTTGTACTTTTTCAATATTTATATAGTTTAATATATTATAAAGACTGATTTGAACTGATAAAAATATTAAGCCAACATTCATGCATATAATTTCTTATTTAGATCCAGTTTCACAACTCATGGTTAACTCTTAACTAAGGTTCAACTTGTTTCTCATCTCTTTCCAATTCTAGAATTGGAAAAAGATAATGAATAAGTTGAATCTTGATTAAGAATTAACCATAAGTTGTGAAACTTCGATACATCATTATACATAAAATAACTGATCCTACAGCATCATTCTTTCTATAACACATTCTATAACACATTTGGAGATTATTCAAATCATATTAATATATACAGGAAGTTCAACTAAAAAGATTAGGCAATGTTAAGCTTCTTTTTAACTGATTTCCTATACATCGTTCCTCTGTTTTTTCCACGTTTCAGAAAAAAAGAGAAAAGATAAACTATATAAGAAGCTCAATACAGCTAAGCTAAAAAGAAAAGATCTAATGCATATTATACAGAATGTTTATACATAAAGGTAGACAAAGAAAAATCCAACAAACTTGTACACTTAATGTGTCTCACTCGTAGCTCAAAAGTTTTACATCTAAGGTCTATTCCTCTTCGGATGCAACGAAGTCTCAACAATGATCTCGCGGAGCGAAATACTAACTTTTACGGAAGTATACGGAAGTGTACGGTTTATATATGTTGACACTCAACGACGCCGGAATTTATATTAAGGAACGTCTCTCTACGGATGAGAACAATCCTAATTGAAAACAAAACGTAAATCAACAGCACGGAATCTGATTCATCGAGCGAGGCTCATTGCGATCGTTGGAATCAATCGTCGCGTCGCTTAAACGCCATAAAATAACAGCGACATCGTAGTGTATGCCCAGCTCTGCTTGTAGGTTAGTTACGTATAGTGAGGTTAATTTCGCACGTCAGGCCCGATCAAGACACGCGGAAAGATCGTGAATCGTGAGATTGGCCTGAAGTTGTGTGCACGCGAGAATGTCAGCGATGGCGCGATGTCGTTCGATCGTTCCATACGCGAAATAATAACATTTTCGCCGAGATACCTTGTGAAATTTCTTCCCTGTTTCTGCGTCCTTTGTTGCGGTCCGCCATGTTGAAATGCAATCGCGTGAAGTCAAAATTTTTCTACCGCAGCGACGTCCGCGAAAGTGAAGAACCGAGATCGAGATGTCGTGCCGCCTATTTTCGTTAGGAAACAAACATATCACGCCACCTATATGCGTCTTTCTCTGTACGACAGTTAATTTATCAACTGTCAATAATGATATTACCGATGATATTAACTGTAGGTAAAATTTCACATTTACAACTACATTTCAAAATATATTTTTTTTTCCGAGAAAAACTTTACTTGAAATATACAGTGTATATTTGCGTATATTATATTACATTAAGTAAAATCTTTTTTTGGAGAAGATATTTTAGAATACAGTTTTAAAAATAAGCTAAAAAAAATTAAATTTAATTAATTTTAATACAATTCATTTTAACTTTAATTGATTTAATGTAATATTTTGTCTTTCTTTATACAAATATTTTATCTAATTCTGCGAATTCTGTTTGACAGCATTTATTCATTATATTATTTACATCACAATTCACAATCGAGTTTAGTAGCATCCGTAATTGTTAACTGATGTTATAAAACTGAGATTAATTATCATTAGACGTCAATATATAGTTAATAATTACGGATGTTACTAAACAAAATTAATGATAACGTGTACATGCAGTCCAAAAGTCTTGTGTAATCTCTTAAATTTCAAAATTAAACAGGATTAAGGATCAAGAATTTAGCAAGATCGAACTAATGACTGCGTCTGACTTGTTCTGACTTATCAAATCAGCTCTGTGTGCCTACTAGCCTAGTGCGCATGACAAAAAGATTAACGAATACTTCCAGAACGTTCGAACGTTCAAATCTTTCTTCCCGTACTTATTTTAACATAATGTCGAAATTTACGGATTCGCGCATCGCATCGCTTCGGTATTCGCGGATCTTAGCGTCCGCTCGTCTGGTTGAACGTTATCTAGACGTGGTGGCCGAGACGAGATTTCGGGGAAGGTAGGCAAGTACGCGGAACATGTACAGAGCACATTAACCGCCAATCATCGGTTCACAGCGTTTACAGTTCGGCAGGTGGAACATCGGTAGAATATCGGAGCTGACAGTCAGTGTCGTCCACGTCAGTCCGCTCTCGTCGACGTTATGGAGCACGAAAGAAAGGAACTGGAAATCTCCGATTGTGGAATAACTGAGAATACGGAGCAGACAAATCATCCTTGGAATGCTCTGACGACCATAACCACGTTTGACCAGGGTATACATATATATATATATATGCATAACGCTATATTGTACTCAATCTGGCGGTCTTTTTCGAACATTTGATGTAATAATTATCTTCCGAAATGTAGAATCGAGTGACTTTTATGTTATGATAAATGGAATGTTTAAATATTCAAAATGTATTATCTTGAAATTTTTACGAAATATGGAAAATAGATTTTAATATATAAAAAATTTTCTAACAATAAGTAAAAATTTTTAATGTAGAATCTTTTTTAAAATGACGATTCATTTTATTACGAAAGAAGAAAAGATATCTTACAAAAATGTTTATTGATAATGATTTTTTTCTAATTTTTTTGCCATAGTAATAAGTACATCATATGTTGCATCATTCTTTATATTTAAGAATTGAAATGGATATTTTTGTAATTTTTAAGTTATAAAAATTTGAAATTATCAATAGACACAGTAGTAGTGTTTCAGTATTCATAATTTTATGTACAAGGTGACAAAAAAGTGGCTACAAAAGGATAAGTTATTACTTAAATAAACTATTTCTCATTTTTACGTCAAAATATTAAAGAAGTCATTTTGCCGTTAAAGTGATATTAAAGACTTATTTAAACTACAAAATGTCAGCTTACTACATACAGAAAATACTAATATTTCAGAGTTCATTTTTTTCTATGTTACTGTTAATATACTGTTATTTTATATTATACTGTTATTTTATTTTATATAGTTATACTATAATAATGTATATAATGTATAAAATAAAGCAGACTCTAAAGTATTGGTTATATTTAATCAAATACTAAAAAAAAACTTTATAGATTTTGAAAGATTTTCATTATTTAGTAAATTAAAGACCTCTATTGGTTACCTGGTAGAATTTATCCATAAAAAAATGCATTGTTTCCGAAGCATCTTAAAACTTGAATCGAAGCTAGAGATGGTCATTTCGAAAAAATATTATTATTTAATATTTAATAAGGTATAACAAAACTTAACTCTAATATATAATATTGCAGAGTTTATATTTTTATAAATACACGCTATTAATGATTTAACAATTGGACACAATTTGTGGTTTTTTGATATACATTGCATTATTTTCGTTAACATTCAAATGGACATTTTTGTAATTTCCTAAAACTGGGATACATATCTGAAATTTACAAATCTTGATTTGGTTAGGCTCAAGTAACAACATGAGGTCAACATTTTGTCTGGACGATATTAATGAAAATGAAAACAGATCAATTGCGCCACGAGAACAGCAAATAACTCAGTCCACTGGCATCTTAATTGAATCACTCCTACGACAATTATGCAATCTGTTAGAAGAGGATAAAGTTCGCAGAAATAAATTATATTATGGTAATCCTTCTCTTTAAACATTACTATTAACATGTAGAAATATTTCTGTTAAGATATTTGTTTTGTACACAACAATATTTGTTTTATAGCGATCTGTGATAAACTACACCAGTTGCAATTAATTAACGACACCTATAATACGCCGGAATTCGAAATACTAAGAAGACAATATCAACATGCTTTGTATCATATGCTTACAGTCACTCGTGGTGAGCTTGAAAGTGAAAATACTTTGTCTATATCTATACCAAGGTATTACAGCATTTTATGCAATATGTCTTTTTAAATCTTGTAATATGTTCTTTGACAAAAAATTACGCACAGATGTAGATGTTGAGATTGTTTTCTTCATAACGGGATCAACACGATTTTGACATGTCCTTTCTCATAGATCAACAAATACAATTTATATTAGACCGACGAGAAAAGAAATCAAGAAAATAAACCTATTTTTGATTAAAGCAGATCTTAGTGCTTAAATTTTCAAATGAATTAATTTAATAATAATTAATAAAGAGCATATAAATCTGCACTGATCAATGTGAAAAATGTTAGTTATTTAAAACGTCGATTTAATAATAATACGATTTAATAATAATAATAATTATATTCGTTAGACATTTTAACTGAATTAATATTATTGGATTGTCCGGAAAGTTCGTGCCGACTAATCTATATAATTTAATAAATGTATACTAAAATTTAAATCTTCTGCATTTCAATTTTCCTTCAACATCGGCACGAACTTTCCGGACAATCCAATATATTCTTTCGATGAATTAATATTCATATTCAATTCTGCAAATCGCGCGCTAAAATCTTTTGCGATCTTGAAATGTAAACTAGTAGTAATATCACGTCTTAAATATAAAAATTATTAAATTGTTAAGCAATTTAATAATTTTTATTACCATTCAGTCTTCTAATTAGCTGTGGAATAAACATCCTCTTACATTTGAATTCGATTGTCAATGAGACGGATCAAGTTAATTAATTTATTGTTACATCTTCAATATTTACGCTGAAGATGGCCTGTAATAGCCGAGTTTGTTACATACATGATGTCATATTTTTTAAAATTTACATCTTCTAATGGTAATACATTCAATGTTTTTTCGATATATAATTTTAATCGCACTAATCACAACGCCGATTCTTGTAACTTTTTTCTCAGAGTTTTTTAAATATTAATTTTGTATGCTAATAAGCACTTTAAAAGGCTATTAATAACTTGATATTAATCTAAGCATTTTTAATACTATATATAATTTAATTCATTGCAAATGGTGGAGAATATCCGCGCGGAATACAGGAGATCCGAATTCAGATCCTGGATTAACTTATTTACAGTTCTTAAATTTACAGTTCTTAAAATGCTAAAGTATCAAATTATTAATATTTTAAGAGGCTTATTAGTTTCAAAAATTATTGTTTGTCAATTTAATATGTGATATTACATATTACTAGTCTAATTCTGTTCAATGATTGCGTTTCAAGCCCGAAAAAGATTTTGCGCACAATTTGCAGAATGTGTATATAAATTCCGAAATATTTAAGAATTAAGATCCGCATTAACTGATTCTTTCTCATAGATCTTATTGAGAAAAAATAGAAAGTCCTGTATCATTTCGCCATATCTTTATTTTATTTTAAATAATAGTCTAAACCTGTGCGCAACATTTTGTTTACGAAGAGTGTATTTTATAACGTTACATTGATATTATTCATATTCTTATATAGATTCATAACACCGAAATTCCGTTATCGCGACGAATTTCGCGAAATATGCTTCATTGCTCGTGGAGGTTTTGGCGAAGTTTATAAAGCACAACATCGTCTCGACGGCATCGAATATGCGATTAAAAAAATAGTTATGCCTGTTGATCATATAGAGACTATCAAGCAGCAACTTAATGAAGTATGGACATTAGCTAAATTAAAGCATACTAATATTGTTTCCTACAATGCGGCTTGGATGGAACCGTTGTCATCGCCCAATATTTCGTCATCTACAGATCGAAAATCATCACATAGATCGAAATATTATCAAGAAAAAACCAAGTCATATCATTCGCAGTCCATCAATGATTTATTCGATAACAAAAATGGTGTGAATTTTAATAATAGTAAAATATGTCTTAATGAGCAAAATATACTATCTGATATTAAAGCATCTTCTATAATTGATATGTATACAGATAAAAAGCAATATAAGATATATGGGAATTCTAGTGATAGTATTTTTAATCGCAGCACTATTAGTCAAAGATTTGAGGAACTTAATTCGTCGGTTAACACCATAGGAGAGGAAATTGTTGAGAAAAGTGATATAGAAGAATATACTAACGAATCTTATTCAGACGTAGTGTCTTTTCGAAATAGTAATAATAATGAAAATCTAGATCAAACCATTGCAGACATAGAATCTACTAGTCAAGAAGTATGTATGTACACTTCTAAAAAAGTAAGTATATAAACGTAATTAGGAAATATGTATCAACTTCTTTTTTGCAAAGCAAATTTAAAAAGAAAGCGATCAGAAAAGAGCAATAATATAATAACTTTTTTATTACTTTATTAATATAAAGAATAACATTTTTTACCTTTACTTGGTATCAATTCAATCATATATCAATTCTCATACATAACAAATTGAAATCAAAATTATTCTGAACAACTAATAATGAAAATGAAACAGTAATAAATTAATAATTATGATAAGAAACTGTGTAAAGTTTAACAACTTATAATAAATCCTCAATAAATCAAAATTGAACAATACGTCAATTATTAAAACGAAAATAACTAATTCGTTCATTAAAAATGAGAATCTTGTTATGTCTATAATAAAACAATGTGGGAATCCGTTTAAATATTTGAAACATTAATTATTGTTCAAAATTAGTTTAACTCTTATTGTCAGCGCTGTTTATTAAGTATATAAATATTTTGTTTTAAGACAAAAATGGATATTGAAAGTATATTGGAATATATAAATATAATAAATTTTAATATATTTGTCATGTATTTTGGGTCAACAGAATCGACCGTACGTGATTTTATACATACAAATGGCTTTGTGTGAACAAACACTCGAGCATTGGCTACACGGTAAAATAAGTGTAATACCTGAACCAATAGTTAAAGCAATATTTCAACAGATACTTTGTGGAGTCAACTATATGCATTCCCAAAAAGTTGTACATCATGATATAAAGGTAAAAATGCGCATATTTTCATCAACATAAACCTCTTCCGAAATATGATTACATTTTACAGCCAAGAATATATGTATATTTTACAGCCAAGTAATATATTTATTTCGACAAGCGGACAGCTTCAGATTCAATTAGGTGATTTTGGTTTAGCTTGTCCATTACAAAAAGAAAAGCATCATTCCGTAATTGGTACTCATTTGTACGCAGCACCAGAACAACTGGAGGGAAAGTGTGATCGACAGGTAATTAAAAAAGGAAAAAATATTAATGAAGTGTTACATATTCGAATATATCTTGCATTATAATATATGTTCTTTTTTTTTTGCAGAGTGATATCTATAGTATAGGAATCGTTCTCACCGAGCTATTAATTCCAATAAAAACTCAAATGGAGTTAAGTTCTATAATCAGCTCTTTAAAGAATGATACAGTACCAGAAGTTTTCAAGCGACATAAATGGGTGAGTTTTAAATACATTAAATTATTTATTATATTTTATATTATATATATTTATGTTAATCACTATTCAGGTTCCTAATCTATATAACTCTTAACAATATCATTATATTGTCATTGTGTTTTCTTGTCATGTACAAAACCTGTCATGTGCAAAAACAATGTAACAATATCATTATTGTCATTAAGAGTTACAGAATGAGGGCTTAAATCTAAATTGTGTATGTACTTCTACTTAGACACAATTGGTCAAACAAATGGTGCGAAAGGATCCTTCTGAACGACCATCGACAAATCAACTTCTAAAGGAATTTGATGATGACAAGGATGTAATAATAAATGGATTAAAAGATACTATTGTGGATTTAAAAAATGATAATCGCATTAAAGATGACACAATTCAAGGGCTACAAGAAGAGATTGCGTTATTAAAGGAAAAAGTTCAGAAACTGTCACCTGGTAATACAACAAAGTAAGCTATTATATGAGGCCGAAACTCACATGAAAAAACTTAATATGACATTAATGAGACTGACAAATATACAATTTTTTCTTGAGTTCCTAGGAAAATAATAATTCACGCACATAGCAAAATAAGATTTTTAAATGTTTGGAATGGAAACTCATATTATTTAGTCCACACACAACTTTCTTTTAATAAACATAACAAATAACTAAAAATTATAACTTAAAAATTATATATAAACTTTTAATTAGTTATATATTAATTTTTAATCAGTTATCAGATTATAAATTAATTTTTACATTATATAGGTATACATTATGGTGATTCATTTTTAGACTTTTGATCTTTTTCTTTTTCGGGACACTCTAAATATGTCTCACTGTATACATAAATTATACCTGCAAAATTTTAGATCAAATGAACAAAGATAAAGAATGTAATGTCTAATATAATAATAAGTGAAAATCTCTATCTGGAAAAAATATTTTTTAAATTCTTTTATTAATCAATGTTATTATATAATATTTATATAATATAATATTTATTAATTTTCAAAAGATTTTATATATTATTATAAATTACGACAATACAACTAGCATAAAAATATCTGCCTTAGCTATAAATTTTATAATTATTGTAATGATTTCAAAAGAGCTTCTTTAGAATTTGAAAATCCTCATTTGACAGTAATCTTTTTTTTAAACAAATTTTAGTAAAAACTGTTTTACTAAAATTTGATAATTAAAGAAATATTTCTAACTCAAATTGAATAAAAGACAAATGATATTTATTTTATGAAATAAAATATAATAATTTTTTTTACAAAAGTTAAATGAAATTGAATAAAAGACAAATGATCTTTATGAAATAAAATTTTTTTACCAAATTTAAAGTCAGCACGCGTTCCTGTTATCCCAGAATGAAATGGGAGAACAAGAAAAAGAACAAAAAATTTTCTTTCATAATAGGGTACTATTTAGGATATGTTCAGATTCCTATCTGAATGCTTCCCAGGATCATATTATCCTTGTTTAACATTTGATGAGCAACAAAAATAAAATGACACTTGGATGGCATTTGGGAATCTGAACATCTTAAAATCTCGAAAAAAAAAACAAATTTTGTTTTACCTACAAAGATGGATCGATCATCTTGATATACGTTCGTTACTTAAACGAATCAGTAATTGTAAGCAATTGTATTATAATTGTTTATTCAATGTACGTTAAAATAAGGTTGTAAGATATAAATAATGTTTTAATCTGACTAAACGTTTTAATCTGACGCATGTAAAACTATCTTGTAATATAAAGTATTTTTTATTATTACCATTTAGATAATATCACAATTGTATATATATCGAAACTTTTTCTATATAAATTAAAATATATAAAATATTCTTTTTTTATTTATTAACATTACTTTGCACTGTCTCTGTATTGTATATTATAACATGTTGTGTATAAACACAGATAGGATAAAATGGTATAATTTCGAAACGAAGTAACTAAAATTTTAATCCAGTTTTCAAGGTTTAAGTTTAGTAATCCTCTCATTGTATAGAGGATGCTAAAAGATAAAAAAAAGTCAAACTTGAATTTCGAAAATTGGATTTAAATCTTATTTCATTCAGAATACCATGTTTCGAAATTACATTATACATTACCCTTAAATCAATTATTATTAGATGCCATATATTAATAGATGCCAAAGAAACAAATGAAGCAATGTATGAATGTAGTTTATTCATCTTCAATTTAATTAAAATTACGTACCATTTTTGTATACAACTTTTATTAATATTATTGAAATAATTTGTAATGTAACATTAAATTATAAATTAATATCAAAGATATTACATACAATATTCTTTAGAAAAGATTTAAAAAAGAGTAAGATACAATTCAATATACAAAAATAAGAAAAAATATTCAACACAATAACATCATACTAAAAAATTTCTTAAACTCTATTGTAACAAGCTATTGTTACAAGCTATTGTTGAGTTGTCCGGAAAGTTCATGATTTTGAAGGAAAATTGAAAGAAACGCAGAAGATTTAAATTTTAGTATACATTTATAATATTAAATTTAAATCTTTTGCGGCACGAACTTTCCGGACAACTCAATACTTTATGATATATTAATGTTGAGGTATTTCGTCTAAAATTGCATCCAATAATACCTTTAATCGCTGACCAAAAAATATTCTAGTATTAGTAGAACGAGGAACGGCACATTGTTGCAATAAATCTTCAATGTCCGGATATTGCTGCTCAATGTTAGTAGGTACATCATGAAGAAATCCACCAGGAAATGGATTTTCATTTCCTGCATTTAATAGAAGCTACAATCACATACACTTTTATAAATATATTTAATATTAATATATAGTGTGTGTATATGTATATATATATATATATATATATATATATATATATATATATAAAAAAATATTTAATATATATGTTTATATATACATATAAATAAAATATATATCTGACA
>Ga0157363_1005438_pt1 | contig 11866 bp, 7 predicted proteins | sample AttsexASBM1_FD_111477 | JGI IMG/M metagenome (GOLD analysis project Ga0157363, IMG submission 111477) | Fungus gardens microbial communities from leaf cutter ant in Ribeirão Preto, State of São Paulo, Brazil - Atta sexdens ASBM1 | ecosystem: Host-associated > Fungi > Mycelium > Unclassified ...
ACACAGAAATCAACACAATTAAAAACTTAGCCAGGTCAATCACCCAAGGACCCTTAAACAAAAAGCTTGCGGAATCACAATAAATGCAACGATTAACGAAAAACAGAAGCACAAAACTACTCAGGGACAGCTGAGCAATTTTCCGCGCTGCTGAATACGCAGAGACACGCAAGAATTAGCAGTTGCAATGCGCAGCTGCATGAATAGATGGAATAAAACTAAGGACACCCAAATGAAAAAAAATCTCAAATGAAATCCATTCCATACATCGATAAATTTCTGAATCTATCAAAAATTTGGCATAAGAAAAACCACGAAATCACGGCATGATACACAAGCATCACCCTTACCGTGAGACGCTACCTCTGTATATATAAGGCCGGCAAGCCGGCAAGGTCCACGCGCTGTTTATTTTCGCTGTATATAGCATACAGATCAGATCGTGTCGCGCGCGTCTCCGGTATCAATACTTTGCAAAGGTAGCGCTAAGACTTAGAATTATTCACCGCCAGGCTTGACGACAACCCAAGTGACGACAACCCTTATAATTTTCGCGCTCGAATTGTATTTCGCGGTTAAGTCCGAAGAGTAAATCAAACTTAGAAATTGTAGTATTCTGCTAAGCGAATTGTATACTAGTAAAGTTTCCTCTTTCTTATAAATTGTATTTCGTGACTGAATCCGTAGATTTGAACAGAATTCAACTTAGAAATTATAGCTTATGACAATCTAATATAATACTTGCAAGATTTTCTTATCCTCACGCGTCAAGTTGATCGTAAAATCTTAGCCTTTCAGACTGGTTTCTCTTACATTTAGTTCCGTTGTAGCTTATAAGTTCGTTACGAGATTCATTGAAAGTTTACAAATCTGCGTAACCTCTCATGTAACAGTTAACCAAAAAAATTGTTGTCAAATATAAAACCGAATCTGTGAATGTTAAGGTTCCGTGTTATCTTTCCTTTACTAGCAATAAACTTGTTCGAATAAAATAAATTTAATGCGTAATTATTGATGTTTAACCTTGCCAATTCCATAATGAAAAAGGGTTGTCGCGAATCCAGTGACGATCATACTAACAATAAGATAGCTCACAAAAATAAGATACGAAGTTCTTCTCAGACCTTAAGGCGTTTCGCGCCTGTCGCCACGGGGCGTTACTCGCTTCTCTTTTTTTTCGATTCAGAGCGCCCTAGCAGGGCCGTGCTCAGAATCTATCCCAGCTCTTAACCGCGCACTTCACGATCAACAGCTGGGCGTTGAGTGCATCCTCTCCCTTAGCACTGCGCGCTCCTCTCAGCTGCGCTAGTACCCTCCAATAGGGCCCCGCCGCCTTTACCTGAAGAGCCTTCACCGGTTTTTTACACCATCTTTTCTTTACTCCATATTTCTCTCACGTACGGTCACAGATCATTAGCTAATGTGCAATTAGCTCAATTATACCTTTTTTTCTTTTTTTCTCAATGTACATGTAGATGGTCTAGACGCGAAGGGTGGTAACACCAACTCAGGGGAATAGTGAAAGCGTACCACGCTTACGGAGAATTTGATCCGGCAGGTTTTTAGTTCCCCAAATCCGAGCTCCCTGCGAAACCGCGGGCCATACTTAGCTCAGAGACTCTCCTCTTTCAACACATCTGTTGTGCCGACGCAGATTTCAACACGGATCCCAACTCGTTGCGGGAAGAGTCCTATCGCGAATCACCTCGGTAGGAGCCTGCAGCGTAAAAATAAAAATTATAAAATAAAATTGATCATTGTTATTTTCTCTAGTTTTCACCTCACCGCTTTTTCCTTCATCTGCCTCCCTTCCATACGGACACTGCGTGATGATCCTCGAAGCGAGAGCTGTCAATGCATGGCATTATTATGACAGAGTCCCGAAAGGATCACGGATGCTCATAAATAATTAAATTCACGCGTAAATTAAATATTTTCGCTAGGAACTAAAGAGCCCGTGCGCCTCGCACTCTGTGCCTTCCTCTTCTTGGCCCCCCCCCCCTCCCTCCTTTCTTAGCTTATCTCCCTTAGTTACTCGGACGTAATACAATCTTTTGTAAATTAGACAATATTCAGTTTTTAGACAATATTCAGAGTTGTGATAATAAACTTTTGTTTTTATACATAGCATTAAGACCTAGCTTTGCTCATAGCTCTATATTTATTTTTAGTTTTATAAATTATTTGAGCCTCTTTTTTTTATATTATTTTTTATTAAAATATTATTTATGTTAACATTGAACATTGGAATTAGCTGCTCTACGATGAAAATGAAATAAATAAATTTTATAAATGTAATAATTTCTTTATTAGTGCTTTGTTTTTAATTGTCCAAAATATTTCATACATTCTTTTATATATCTTTTATATATCTTCAAAAATATTTGACTAATTTAGCAATTTAACAGAGACACTATTGTTATGATACTATTATTATTATTATTAATATTATGTAAAAAATTATTTTAATAGTCATTGCTGTATTATGTGTTACTGATTTTTTTTTGACATTACTGATATTATGTGTGCACTGTGCCGAATTGTGTGGTATTTGCCTTCATCGCTATTTCGCGCAGCCAACGCGATATGATGAATACATATGGAGCGCGTATATAAAGATGATTTCGTTCATACTTGAAAAATTTTTCGGAACGTGATTTTAATATACATCGTTATTTTCAGCGTAAAATGCTCTTTAATTTTCGACATATAAAAATAAAAAATTTTTGAAAATAGGGGTATGGGGGTATACAATAAATAAATAATTGTAAAAAATTTGTTTTATTTCTAAAATTTGTTGTAGTTCTAAAATACTCTTGATCATTCAATTTTTATTCTGAAAAACTTTTTCTTATAATTTCGAAGATATTCGAAAGAAAAAGATCGATTTTTTTTCAAGGGAGATTTTCACCCCTTTACGATGCGACTCAACAGATATAAAAAAATACATATTTCCTATTTTTGTCCATAGAACAACATACTAAAACCTCATTTAAATCGGAGAGAGCCCATTGATTGTGTTTCTTTGTAAGATGAATGTCTCTACATTTTAGTGTTTACATTTTTCCATACTAATTGGTTTTCTTGTATAGCCAGAATTTATATCACTTCATCTCTGGCAATTTGTAAATAACATAATCTTTTTGGATGATCTTTTCGTTATATATAGATACATCTATACTACTGAGAATTCCTCAGTGAGAAGAACTCCAAAGTGAGTTGAAAAAATGTAGACTCGATTAGGACATTATCGAGATCCGATAATCTCGATCTGATGCAACTCGCTGGTTTCTGTAAAGGAGGCACGTCCGTGTCTCGCGCCATGTTTAACGCCGAGACATCAGGCGCTACTATCTACTATCATACTATCAGTATCTCCATTTGTTCAAGATAAGAAAGACATCATTTATCGACAGAGGATTCATAATTTCATTATTTTAAGATCTTACGCCTGATCACTTGTTTGACTTTCATTAGTCTTGATTTATGTTGTAGTTATATGTATATTAATATTTAATGATTGAGAGTCCTATATAATCATTATTTTCTTAAAAGGTTATAGATTATATAAATTGTATAATAAAAAGAATTAATCAAATATAACGTTTTGAGGATAAATCTAAATAAATAATTTTAAATAATTAGGAATAAATAATTCTTTAAACATGATTACATTTTCTTTCAAAATGAGGCACCATTTTTTCATTTTTTACCAACCTATTCTCCTTGTAACAAGAAAAGAAAGGGCGAATCATATGTCTAAGATAATAGTGCATCAATGAGTAATTTGTCTTTTAGCTATTTTTTCATGCGTTTATATTTTTTCGTTTAGTGCATCTTCTTTCTATTTTTTTTTTTCATGTAATATTTGAATATTTTATATTTATTTCTTTACAAAATGTACCATGATATTATGTTTTACGAAAGAACAATTTTACTATAGTATATAAAAATTTATCTAGATCTAAAAAAACGACAGATTTTTAATTTTATTAAGCTATCTATAGAATTTCGGTGTGGCAAACGAGGCACTCTTGTCTCACTTTAAAAATTCGAAGGAAACGCAAAAATAATAATTCTGTTTTTTTTTTTTAAATATTCTATATTATATTAATACTTATATAGTTAGAGTCTAAAAAGTTGCAACATCTTTTTTAAATGAGTTTCAAAATGCAGCTACTCACCGAGTGATAGGTTATTACTTATGGATCCATATAAAGCTCTGACTGTACATGTTTCGGCTAATCTTTTAGCCTTCTTCAGCAAAAATTCGATAGATAATACAATACGTTGTTATCCATAAATCGTAGAAAAATCATTGATATAGAAATATCGGTTAATATCATTGTGGCAGTGACATTCTTCAATTACAGAGTAAAACTCAGGAAAGCTGGATGATATTAAATAACTAGGAATCTAATTATATTGTAAATGATAATAAATAAATTAAAAAAAAAATTATATCATGAAAAACTTACCTCACAATGTAACGACGATTATATATTGATGAAAATTATTATTTGTTAAAATTAATATATGAAGTATATTACGAAGTATATAACGAATTAATTAAACAAAGTAAATAGTTTTAATAAAATTATCGGCATAATCAAATAATAAAAGCATATTAAAATTAAATAAGCGATATTATGATTTAACAAATTGTGAAATTGTGTTACTAATTAAAAAGAAAAGATGAAGATATTAGTCAGAATAATATCGATATTCAACTGAGGAGGTAATAGATTTATCCTCTAAAGTTAATGAAATGTACAAAATAAATTATTGTAAAAAAAATTATTATGTTTTATATGCATGTGAAAGATACGCTATAGTCCGTTACAAATAGGTACGTTATAGTCCGTTACAAATTGAGGAGAGATACATATGTCTTATCTAAAAATTCTGTGCTGTTCGACTATTAATTCCATTCTTCTGTTTCTTATGTATATCATCTCCGATGACATTAATCTCTTGTTGTAATTACGTACGGCGTCTAAGATTTCAACTTCATTCCAATTAAATCCATGTTACAATCTATATTTGGTTATAATTGAATGCACGAACATATGCACATCTACAGGTAGTCTATGGTTCTTATGTTCCGAAATTCTAGTTTTTAGTTGTCTGGACGTTTGATTACATTGGTTGTGTCACAGTCATTGCACGAAATTTTATAGACAACGTTCTTTTTAAATGAAATAGAAAGAAGGTGTTTATGCGCTTTGATTACACATTGAAGTTTGTTCAAGTTAAAAAAAGAGAGATTGGAGTTTAAATCTTTGGTAACAGTTTTAAATTTCTTAGAAATGCTATCAATGTATGAGTAAACCATGACTATATTTTTATTATCTTTTGTGGTATCTTTGTCATGATTGATATGAATTTTTTTGTTGTTAATTAAATGTTTGATTTTGTAAATTGCATCAAAGACAAACTTTAATGGGTAATCATTGATGAGAAGAATATTAATAATAAATTCCAATTTTTTTTTATGGACAATAGGATGAGAACTGAAGAAGGCCCTGTCAAATTAATTATTATGCCTCTCTTTCGTGTAAGAGGTGCCGAGACAAAAATTAAGGTGTCTATCTGAAAAGATAAGTTTTTAATATCAGTAGAAAATTATTCTATTGTTTGAAATAATGATAGTAGTATTTAAAATGTTAATTGTGCTGTTACCTATTTCTAAAGTAAATTGTCTTGAATGATAAATTTGTCAATAACAGTTTGAGTTATTTTTGGTATAATCATGTTTATGTCGTCAACAAATCTGTAGTAAAAAGTAGAGATGCACCGGATATCCGGAAAGTATCCAGTATCCGGTTTTATCCAGCACTTTTTTATTATCCGACTGAATAGCCGGATATCACTATTATTCGGGAAAGTATCCGGTTGAAATTTGATATCATTAAATTGTTGATTTTTTCTTATACAAATGTTCTAGAAATAAGTATGTATATTCATGATGCTATAATATTTTATACATTGTTGCAAAATTACAAGCTTTTTCCCTATAAGTCTTTTTTTTAGAAGACACTTTCTTGGAATCCGATCGGATATCTGATGTTACATTCTGCCCGGATATCCGATATTCGATATACGATCCAGTGCATCCTAGTAAAAAGATATTTCGAAGTCAAATGAACATCATTCTTTTTAAATCTTGCAATACTAAATCGGCAATCACAGGCAAAGAAGAGCCCATCGATATGCCAAATTTCTGCCTATATATGCAATTGTCAAATTTAAAATAAGTTGAATCTAATACAAGCCGAACTGTTTTCAGGAATTCATCTCTTGATATATTATATTAGTTCGAAATGAAATTCTATTTTTTGAATGAAATTCCATTTTTTGCTCTCTATAATCAAATCTGTGTGTATGATTGTAAAAAGTTATATCACATTTAAAGATATCAAACAGTAATCATTATCAAGGTGTGTGTTTTTTAGTTTATTTACTAAATCGTAACTGACATGCTTTTATATAAGATTTTGTGTAAAAAAACAGAAAAGTTGTAGAGAGAACTGTCTATCGAAAAAACAATAATTCTGAAGGGACAATTCCATGTACCTTGGGGAGAACATCTGATAGAAAGTAATCATTAATGTTTAAATATTTATATTTCGATGTAATGTATTCATGATCTTTCCATCTAGTAAATAAATCTCTGAAATTGTTAGAAATTTTTCTAGTTGAATCTTTGTTAACTTTTTCATATGTGTTAACATCACGTAGCATATCATTAACTTTTGAAATGTACGTATCTTTGTCTAATGCTACAATGACATTTTGTCGGCTCTGTACGGTAAAGATTAAATTAGGAGTGACAATCATAAATTAAGTTATTTGTTTTAATTTCTTTCTGAAATCATAAAATTTCTATGATTTTTGTAAGTATGTATAATTTCTGATGAAATGTTATAAAATCTAAGAAATTTAAAAAAATTTTTTTTTTAATTATGGGATGAGAAATTTCAGAATATTTCAGAATCCACATGTATGAAGAATTCTGATAGAAGATGTGGACTTTCCGAATATTTTCGAGTATTTTTGAAAAATGTTCCAATAATAAAAATCATAAAAAAAATTATAAAAAAAATTTCCAGGGAAACCATTCTTTTTTATTATGTATACATCGTATCTGCATCAATTTTTAATCGATGTTATAATAACTATATCAAATATTATCATATCTAAAATTAATAATACAAATATGCATTAAGAAATTGAATTTATAGAAATTAAATTTATATTGTAAATAGGTAATCTTCCGTTTTGTAATCATGTTTATAAATTCTATTACCGCGTTTGTAAATTCTATTTTTGATTTAGCTATTCTAATTCTAGATTTAACTACGTTAATACGATATCAGATTTTTTTTATTATACAGTATTGCTCAAAAATTTCAATAAATGGCAAAATTTTTTAAATAAATTGTTTTCACAATATATATTAAATATTTATTAATTAAAATTAATTAAAATTAATATTTTCTGTATTTTTAATAAATAAACTATAATTTTAACATTTTCAGTATTTGTATCACAAGGAACTGACGCTAGTATGTTAATTAAAGTGTTTATTTGATCACTAGCAAATTATTACTTGTTTCTGTAAACTGTGATGATTTCTCGTATATATTCTTTCTTACATAATTAATAATTTAATAATCTTACATAAATCTTACATAAATCTTATTTAAAATCTTACATAATAAATAATTATAAAACAGAATACATTATTTGCTCATAATTTTTAAACTTGACTAAATATCTATTTATTAGTGTTTGTGTTTTGAATTTTCATAATTTACGTTTTTTTTTTTACAAAAACGATATTTATTGAATTTTGTGCCTCAAGTGTTTTAAATCGTTGTCTGCTGTTTGTCGAATTTTACTGCTACATCGCAATGAAACGGCATTTTTAACGATTTATATTGAAAATTCAAATGATAACGACTCATTATCTCTATTCTCATTGAGAGATAACTATATGAATATATAGCTTGAAATCTACTCCTATGAATACCATCTTTGTATTCTCGACGAACATAAAAATAGGGTCCGCGCACAAGCCTGAATTATTTCTTCCGCAAAGCTGAGTGAGAAGCACCCGACCAATGGACATCCCGTTCACTTATTTACCGTAGCCCCAAGCAAACTGATCGTGGAACATGTATTGAATTTTTCATACGGACCGCCTCGTCTTTTTTCCGTCGCTCGAGTTCTTTTTAAAAATTCCTACGCGAGAGACCGGTAACCTCGATTCTTTCCTAAAAGATTGAACGGCCGTTTCGCATCCACGAACGAAAGTGTTCTGTGTCCAAAATGCGCGTGACAGTCGTATTGCTATCAATTTCGCTATTCTGTACTTTCCAATACAGTCACGGATACAACATCCTAGGTATTTGCCCAAGTACAAGTTACAGTCACCAACAATCTTTTCAAGCATTGATGAAAGCATTGGCATTTCGTGGTCATAAGGTTACTGTTTTATCAACAGTTCCCTTAAAGGTAAATTTTTTCCTCATTTTTTGTTCTAATGTTTTATCTTTATCCAAACTGATTTACAACATGATTTATTTATTTTGTAAATATAATATAAAAATGTTAAAATTTTTATATAAATAATTAAAAATTTTTGCAGCAAATTTTATTTTAAATTCATTTAATTATTTTTAAAATTTTATTATATTATTTTTAAAATAACATAAAATTTAAAGATGTATGGGCGACATTTTTAAATATATTAATATTTATACATTAAACAAATTATATATATATATAGAATGTTCAAAATATTCCCTTTTTATTGAACAATATATTTTTATGATTTATTATTTATTATATTTATTATTTATTATATTTGTTATTATAATTTTTAAGTTTATTTATTTTATTTATTATTACTGTTATTGTTATAAACTAAAATTTAAAAAAATGATACAAATTTAATTTTCTTTATAAGTACTTTAAATAAGTACTTTAAAATATAACTTATATTTATGTAAAGTTATTATTATTATTATGCAAAGTTTTATTGCAATTCATTAATTAATTACAAAGATATACTGGGTTGGAGGAAAAGTTTTGTGATGTTTTGTTAGCTCAAAATTAAATACAATATCTTCGTTAAAAGTCAAAATTTAAATTTAAAGAAATGGTTTTAAAGTTTGAAATCTCGACTTTAGTATAGCAAATTATGAGTTGCTATATAAAAAAGAAAATTTTTCTTCTCAGTTGTGGACTTGTCACATGCCAAAAAAATTGCGAAAATTTTCGACTATCTATATTGTAAAAGTTTGGTGTTTTTTAAAAATGTTTCTACGATTTTTGTTCTTGAATAATTCGCGAATTAAAAAGGAGCATTCTAACTTTAATTGCTCATAATTCCATTAAAAAGCATGGTATTGCAATTAAAAAAGTAGATTCTTAAAGCGTTGCTCCATCGAATAGTATCATGTTAATTTCTTAAATGTAAAATATATAGAAATTTAAGTTAAAAATATGATAATATTATCCTTATAATCATTGCGTAATGGAAAAAAGGACCGTTTTTTTTAGCTCAAATATATATATATATATATATATATATATATATATATATATATATATTTAAATTAGTAATTACATCACTCGATAGAGCAATGTTTCAGCTTTAAGAATCTATTTTATTAATTACGGTATGATTTTTAATAGAATTATGAGCAATCCAAATCAGAATGCTCTTTTATTTAATTCGCGTGTAACTGGATAACAAAAAGTCGTAGGAACATTTTTTTAAAAACGAACTTTTAAGAAAAACTTCAAGCTTTCATGTCAAATAGTCGAAAACTTTGCAACAAATGTATTCTGTATATAATTTTGAGTAACAGAATTCTGCAGAATTTTTTCTCAACTCAATAGAACAAATAAATATTTTGTTTATTTACTGGATAATTAGCTTATACATCGCAATATAACTTTATATAAATAATCTTGAATAATGTACTTATAAGAAATTGAGATTTTTGTTATTTATTTGATAATACATTTGCACATATTTTTGTTGCACAGATTTAAAAATTACTATTTATTAAAATAACTTATTCAAATAATATATATTATTTGAATGTTATCAAATTTTAAATGTGTTTTAGAATAATCTGTAATTTCTTCATAATTTTGTTATGTTGAAATATCACCCATACATCTTTAAAAAGACGTTAGCGTTTATTATGTTTAAAACTTGATACTGCAAAATTTATTAATTTGCTCATCCTTTTTACTCATCAAGTATCGTTACGATTCAACGCTCTTGACTATAATATATCTTTTTACTTGCGAATCATCATCTATAAAGCTGCTTTGTACTCGCTAAGGACTCAAGGCATTACACTGTTCACTGTTATTTTCATTTGGTCTCGATAAGCTTGCGACTTTAATCACATTCCAAATATTTTTGGAACATTGATAGTTTTCTTCAATATTAAAAAAAACAGTAACTATTGAGACCGAATCTTGCATGTACGTTTTATTCAATTTTTTGCTCTCAGATATAGGAATCATTAAACAAAACAAATTTTAATTTATAATAACAGAGATTCACAGACAATAAATACAGACATTAGACTCGATGACTTTTTTTCAAGTTTTCCTTTCTTCTGCATTTTATTTACTATACTTTATTTATTTCTATTCGACTTTTCTCTGATATTCTTCTTTCAGGTTTTTCTCAGATCGTTCGCCTAACATCTCACTTCTTTCCATCTGTCATGTATAATCCTTCCCTTTTCTTCCTCCTTTTTTTGTCTCTCTTTCTCTCTCTTTCTAAACTCGAGTTCAAAGCAAACTTCGTTTAGCTTCAATTTACTTCTACTAACATTTCTCTTTACTGAATGTGTCTTCTCATGACTTGGTTCTGTTTCTTTCGCGGCAAAATTAAAGATTAAATTGTTCACATAAACTGGATAAAACCTAACTAACGAAAATATGATTACCTTGTACACAAACTATCACTTACTTTATTGTTTTTTTCTCTTAAATTTACTGCGCCATTTGAATATATTTTTTTTTATTAACTTGTCATTCGTAATATTTAAGAGTAACTTTATCTTTATATTTATTATAGTAAGAAAAAAACTAAGAAAAAAATTTGTTCATCAAACTAAACACATTTAGTTGTTTGCAGATTTGATTAATTACGATTGATTAATTATATTATAAAGATAAAAAATTGTAACATTGTAATCGAATTTAATTATAGTACAATGGGCCAGAAGACCAGAAAAAATAATTTAAAAAAGTGCTCCAATTATTATTAAATTGAGTATTTAGAAGTTTTTGAGAGGTTCTTTGATATCAAATCCAAACTTAAAAATTAGAAATTCAAAATGAAGGATCCAACATGACGGACGAAAATGCTAAAAATATTTCAATTGCTGTCAAATTCGGTACTTAGGAACTTTTATGATCGCTGGTATCGAATCTGAACTCAAAATTTAGAAAGTCAAAATGGTGGATCCAAAATGGCGAAATAGAATGTTAAAAAAAAATGTCAAATCTCGATACGCGACACACATATTCATGCTCTCTTATACACATAATTTTAAAATTTTTTAAACAGTTTTCTTTTTTAAACGTACTTTCTTAAAATTAACGTTTTACATATACATATATTAAATGTCAAGCAAATTAGTTGAAAAAATAAAATTATTTTTTTATTTATTTTTTTAATTATTTAAAAATAATGTAAATTATAATAAACAATTTAATATAATAAATGCATCATAAAGTAAATAATAAATACACACACACACACACACACACACACACACACACACACACACACGCACGCACGCACGCACGCACGCACGCACAC
>Ga0157363_1005439_pt1 | contig 11866 bp, 3 predicted proteins | sample AttsexASBM1_FD_111477 | JGI IMG/M metagenome (GOLD analysis project Ga0157363, IMG submission 111477) | Fungus gardens microbial communities from leaf cutter ant in Ribeirão Preto, State of São Paulo, Brazil - Atta sexdens ASBM1 | ecosystem: Host-associated > Fungi > Mycelium > Unclassified ...
CGCACACGCACACACGCACACACACGCACACGCACACGCACACACGCGCACACACACACACGCACACGCACACACACACACACACACACACACACACACACACACACACACACACACACACACACACACACACACACATACACACACAGAGGATATTTGGAAAATAATAATAAATCTTTCGCATACGGTCAGAATGGACTAAATTGAGAAGAATAATTTACCATTTGGCAATTTTGCTAAAAATTGTCAAAAATCGTTCTTCAATAGTGTTTTACTCAAATACTGTCAACTTTACGGAAAAACTGTAAGAAACAAAAATTTATTTTCTTCTCATAGAACTATGAATTTTTTAAGAATTTTTTATCAGTTTTTTAGTATTGCATTTTCTCATTTTTAACAATATGAGAAAATACAGATTAAATAATTAAATATGATTAAATGATAACAATAAACAATATTAAGCATACAATAAACAAAATTAACATACAATAAACAAAATTCTGAAAAAATTATAAAAAAATTTTTAGAATTCTATAAGAATTCTATAAGAAGAAAATAAACAATTTTTGTCTCTTGCAGTTTTTAAAGTGGATAGTATTTGAGTAAAAAATTATTGAAGACCAATTTTCAACAATTTTTAGCAATTAATATTTTGTATTACGAAAATTGCAAAATAGTAGAGGACTTTTCTTCTCAGTTTAGTCCATTCTACCTTTATGCGAAAGATTTATTATTATTTTCCAAACTCCCCTCTATATATATATATATATATATATATATATAATTATTCGCAGATAATTATATTTTTGAGACATTTAATTCGTCAAACCTTTTCTTCTACTTTACTTCTGTAAAGAAAGAATAATGTTTCGACGTCTCAGCATCTTCAGTAGACCAGTGCCTGAAAGAGAATATGGCATATAAAATACTTCGCATACCACGAAAGAAGTCAAAGTTCCACATATCCGTCGTTACATACATTCGCAAATCAATCGTCAGCACGTACCTCACCAAATACCTCTTCCAAAGTAAATGCCATTCGAACTAAGAGCTGCTTAACATGCGGGAGAGATTTCTTCTAGTTTCATCAGACTTCCAGGCCACTCTTTGAACTTTAAACCTCTCTCTGTCTGGCAAACATTACTCCATAAATGTTCGCAAGCGTTTATGCAGCCGAGTATGAGAAAAGTTACTGACGGCGCAATGGAAAATCCGCCCACTTCTTCTACCAGCGCCTCTAACTTCTGACGCACTGACCTCCACGACTTATTTTTACCTCCGTTATTGGAGACTATAGTACAAATCCTTAAATGTTTAGAAAGTAAGAAAAAGTTTTTATAAAAAGGGGAATGAGCAATGATAAGATAGTGGAACTTCCTATAAAGAGATGACAAATAAATTTCTTGATATAGGATCAACATTATCTATTAAAAATTTTTTTTCTTGTAAATAAGACATTGTCTTAAATAAAAAAGTTTGTCTCGTGTATTTATTTTTATAATAATAACAATTGTAAGAAAGAGAAAGAGAACATCACTTACGATCTTTTCACTAATTGTATTCGATAAAAGTTTAATAAACTATATAGATAGTCATTTAAATTATGCGCCCAATTAATTTTTCAGATTTATGCCTGTTTTTATTAACGTAGATTAACTTTAATCTCGATTCAATTTACTCTTCGTCTTTTTCTAGTTCTAAAAATTAGAAAAAGACGAAGAGTAAGTTGAACCGAGATTAAAGTTAATCTACATTGGTGGAAACGGATATTAAAAACGCAACTGAACTACTGTAATATCACAAATTAAATTGACAAGCAATTTAATAATTTGATGTTCAATTATAGGCATCCTATTAGAGAGATCTTAATATGCTGAAAATCTGTAAATAAATTTATTTATAAATTTTCAACACATTAAAATCTTTATATTAAGATCTTAATAAATCGTTTATTAAAATATAATAAGTTCATATGTTATCTATATTAGAATGCATTTAAATGCATTTAAAATTTCACAAAACATTGTGCCTTGCACACTTCGAAATATATTAACTACATTGGTGTACCTAATATAATTAGGTACGCTTTCATTTTTACTCTGTAACACGAAATAAAAATATTGATACAATAAATCCAAATTTAAAAACAATATTTATTTCAAACGTATATGTGCAGCTATTTTAACATAATACTATTTAAAAAAAAAACCTTCATAAAAACCTGAAATTTTGATAGATTTTTAAAAAATTATATAAGCGTTTCGATTAATCAATCTTTCCTTTTCTTAAAGCACGAGCACTTTTCTATAATGAAACAGTAAGTACTATCTTTCAAAAGGAGCAAACATCGATGAAAGAAGGGGAAAAGGAAACTCTAGACAGAACCACTCAACAGTTTCCTCTTTTATACCATAAATTATAATGCAATCCATCAACATGTGCCACATTAGCTTGTCACCAGACATCACGTATATATGTTTAGAGAAGTCCACTGTGTTTCAACAGTTTTTAACATAGTTGAGTGAAATTACATTGTATTTCAAATTTTTTAAAATAATTGGATTTTAGTCATGTTTCGTGTAAATTTTTATTTAAAATATTAATTTTTATGTACATACACGCATAACTTTTGTTTTGTTGATTTTATAGAATAGAAATTGTAAAAATCGTTTGAACATAACAAATTTTATATTGAGATCGCTGACAGGATTAACGGTTTTACAGTAAATTCTATTATTGTTCTTTTTACTTATATTATTGGAAAAGATCAAGAAGTAAAAATATTGAAACAGTTAATTTTTTTCCGAAGAAATTACTTGAAAAAAATTCTCTCTATTATATAATTATTATGTGATATTTTTGGTATATTATTCATTGTTAAAATGATATAATTCTCATAATTCTATATTTAGGAAATACATTTCAATAATATTATTAATCATTCGCACGATAAAAGATTTTAGTTGCACAAGAATCTTTAATCATCTATTATTTTCTTTCGTAGTTTGGAATCCCATTGAATCACCATGTAAACACAATTGTAACTTGATGTAATCTAAAGAAACAATGACTGGCCAAGAGCATTGTTGCAGATATCGGCCTCATTGTCACGATGGAGTTACATCGGGCTAACCAAGTCGAACTTAAACCGATGTGATTGTGATTTGTAGAGAAACAGCGAACGATGCGTGCTCTCGTCGACGTGCGGAGAGCTTTACACGTGCAAACAAGAGCTCGTTCGAGTCAAGCCAGGCAACAAATCTCCAATGGTGAATTTCGAAGAGCGTGCTCTCCAATAAACCTACAAAAAAAAGACTTTAACCCTATATATGCGGAAACCTATACAAAAATACCCGTACCAATGAACATTCCGTGCGTGTTTCAGAAGCTTAATTCCTCTGTTGGGATATTCTAGCGCTAGAATTGTCTTGAGATATTAGATGCCTCGGGCTAACGAAATTAAGCGCTACTTACTAAAGGCCAGGATAGCGCGATAGAAGAAAAGTAGTTAATTTTGAGTCTAATTAAAAAAAAAATCTAACATTTTTGAAAAATAAAAGGCTAAAAGTGGAAAGTATTCTCTCTAAATCTCGTGGAGAAATCTCACTTAAAGGGACTAAAAATTTAGCCTATCTTGAAAAAAGAGTAAAAATATGGACACTCTTGTTCAAGAGTGGCAGATTTTCACTCTTTTTAAAGTGAGATTTATTCTTTTGGAACGAGATTCACTCCAAAGGAAATCTCAATCCCTTTTTTGGAGTGTAATACCAGGATAGATGGAACCTCATTTCAAAAAAGTCACTCCTTTGGAGTGGATCTCATTTCAAAAGAGTAAATCTTATTTTAAAAAGAGTGAAAATCTGTCACTTTTGAACAAAACTGACCGTATTTTCATTCTTTTTTCAAGACAGACTAAATTTTTAGTCTCTTCGAGTAAGATTTCATTCTACGAGATTTAAAGAGTTAGAGAGATATAAGGAATGAGAGATCTACAAAAATTGCATAGCTAATTTTGATCGTAGTTAGATAACGAGATATTTATAGAATACTATATCTTACGGATTCAGAATTACAACCTATTACAACAATCTATTCAATATTAAATAAACATCGAGAAATGTTCAACATAAATGCGAAGAAGTTCAAAAATAAAACAAACTTTCAATATTTTATACAAAAATTAAATTAAAGACAGTTTTATTAAAAAATAATATTTATTTTTATAATAATTTTTTAATACTTTGTTAGTCTTACTTTAACTTTTATTATCGTTTTTTTCTAAAAAAATATAACAAATTAAACAGAGTTATTATATTTAAAATATTTGTATTTAAAACAAATGTTTAAAACACTGTACTGTTTTAAATAAACATATGTTTTAAACAAATTTTAAACAAATTTATTATAAATCATGTTTTTTTTTTAAAGAAATGTTTAACATAGATTTTAGGCGAATAACATCTACTTACTTATACTTATCTTTGTATATAATGTATTTCTCATAAAATTAATTATAATTCATGACAGTATTCCAATACACTGCCATCTGAAAATACTGGGGCCATGGACGCGTGTGATTCGATTCATGTTCACAACGCTCATGAGTGCCATTTGTTTTTGTTTAACATTTGACAAACAGGAATGAAATAGTTCTTAAGCGTTATAAGCGTTAAACGGACTGCGGCCTAAAAATTTGTAGTGCATGTTACATATACTACAGATTTCACTGGCAGTGTACATTAGAATACGAATTATATCATCGATGGATGAGGTATAAATATTAAAAATAAAAGGGCTGATCAAAAGTATATTTTTCAAAGAGGTCGGTGGAAATATTGGAAACCCGGGAAATTGAAGAGTATCTCGAATTAGCATCTTAATTAAGTTCTTAAGATTCTTAAGACTTTACCTAAGATGAAATTAGTTGAAATAATAATGGTCTATGAATATTAGAATGTTTTAATAAAATCTATTAAACAAACTTTTTAAAAATATTATTTAAAACATGTTTTCTTTATTGGGAGTACAAATTAGTTCGGTCCGTTTTTTGTGCATTTATTTCAAAACAAATTGAATGAACAGATCAATTAAAGTGTCCATCGCTGCTTACTACTTTTTCCCATCTCTCAGGCAATTTTCGAATTCTATCTCGAAAAAATGACTCGTCTTTGGAGGTGATCCAATTTTGGAGCCAATTTTCGATTTCTGCGAAAGAAGTGAACCGGTGACTTGCTGCATCTTTCGGAACAACTAGTAATCAGAAGGAGCAACGTCCGGAGAAATACGGCAGGTGCGGTAAAACATCCCATTTGAGCGTTTCCAAATATTTTTTTACTTTAGCGACATGAGATCGAGCGTTGTCATGAAGAATAACTTTATGTCTTTGCTCGTATTTTGACCGTTTTTCTCGCAATGTATGTATTCAAATGAATCAATTGTAGCCGATACCGATCGTAATGGAATCGCCAGGTTTCAGCAGCTCATAGTAAATAAAACCCTTTTGGTCCCACCAGATACAGAGCATGATCTTCGAACTATGAATGTTCGGCCATGGTATTAATGTTGAGGTCGATTGACCGGACTTAGTATTTTTTCTTCTTGGGATTGTCGTAGAATATCCACTTCTCATCTCCAGTCACAATCCGATGCAAAAAACCTTTTCTCTGTTGTCTTTGAATCTGTCAGCTATTCACAAGTGAAAAATAGCCTCTCAACGTCTCTCGGTTTCAATTCATAAGGCACCCAATTTCCTTGTTTTTGAATCATCCCCATGGCTCTCAATCGTACAGAAACGATTTGTTGAGTTACCTCCAATGATTCTGCAAGCTCCTCTTGCGTTTGACTCTGATCTTCTTCGAGTAATGCCTCTAATTCTTTGTCTTCGAATTTGTTTGGCTGTCCAGAGCGAGGCTTGTCTTCAACGCTGAAATCTCCATCCTTGAAACGTCGAAACCATTCCCTACATGATTTATCAATTGGAGCAGTGCCATCATAAACTTCGACAAGCATTCGATGGGCTTCAGGCGCATCTTTTCTTCCAATTAAAGCAGAAAATCAAAACCTCTCGCAAATGCTGCTTGGTTAACACAAAATTCGACATTTCAAACACAGTAAAAATCAAGATTTTTGTATGAAATTCAAAGCGATATAAACTGAATATTATTAGCAGATGTTTAACCTCTCTGAAACCGCCAAAATCAGCTGTCACTATGAACCATTCACAACAGCCATTTTTAAGGAAACGGACCGAACTAATTTTTACTAATTTTTACAATAAATATTATTTAAAACATTAAGAACATATTTTCAACAAAAAAAAACAATGTTCTATTCTTTTAAAAGAAACACGATTTTTACCAAACCTGAAATTAAAGATGCTTTATACTTACGATCAAAAGACAAAGGTTATACCTATATATTATATAGTGAAATAAAAGGATATATTTTGCGAGGACAATAACAAAGCAAATATAATAATTAGTTCTAAAATCTAATTATATTACATAATATTTTTTGTATTTGAACTGAAAAAACTGCATTCTAAGATTAACAATTTCTCTCTCATAATTTATTTATTAAGATAATCTTAAATTAAGATTGTGTTAAGCACATCAAGATTCCTTTTCTCCTGGAAAATGTCAAAATGTAACATCGAAGTGACAGCGATATGATCGAGCGGCAATAAAGCGGGCTGGCACGACACGCACATTTACTACTGGTCAGAGAGCGAAGACGAGCAACATCGCGACCGTAAAGATTACGAAATAATTTTACTTCATTTTACAATATCGTGGCTTACGCGTGCGCAGTGAAGGTAACTGTCAACTCTCGAACGGATTACGGCCCCCTTTAATAATTGATTTAATTAAATCATTTTCATAGTGTCTTCCTATTCCTCCCGCTATCTTCTATCTCTTTTCTCCTTCCTCAATTTTGCCACCTGTCTACCATCTTCCCGAGAGGAGAGTTTCCCATCAGCCGTAGAAGTGCCGCTATCCTCTCGCGCGTGATTTAATTCTCCCAGGGGAATTTAATTGAGGAGTGGAGCTTCTCTCGGGGCGATACGGCCGAAGCGACCGCCCGCGGCGGTTAGCCTCGTAATATGTTAGCCGTTTAACGTCATTCGCCGGCTATTTTTCACGGATGAAAGCCGCGGTCAGGATCGGTGCGTAATGGGAAGCCAAGGTCGCCAGCGAGACGATAAATCGCCGAGTCGAGAATGCCAAGATGCGACCGATGCGCGATGCAATCGAATTACTAATACATGCACTTTGAGGCTAATCTCTCTTCACTCTTTGTCAAATCGTGGTTGAACGAATTTTATCGTCAATGTCATTTGTTTTAATTTAATTAATAACACTTTTTAAGAATAAAATATGCACAGCAATAAAATGTAATAGATTATTTGACATCGATTTATAACATCGCAAGGAAAAATTATATCATGATAATACAGCAAAGCAAAAATAAAAAGTGATCTAAAATTAGAAAGAACCATTTAAATTAAAAAAAAAAAAATTATATGAGAAGTATTTACGTAAATTTTACGTAAATTTTAAATTAAAAAAAAAAATTATATGAGAAGTATTTACGTAAATTTTACAGTACTAATTAGTAAATTTTTCATTAATTAAAAAAATGTTAATAAGATTGAAATCATAAGTACTTTTAATATGTATAATAAATCGTAAGTTACACAAGATAAATATTATATTAAAATTTCGGTTCCAAATTCTAAATGGAAGTTGAATCCGAGATTTGTCAAAGGTAGAGTATTTTCGTTGCACTTTTGGTACATTATATTCCACTTCGTGGACCTGATTACGCGCTAATTCAATTTACAGAGATTTAATTACGAGGTAGAGCGACTTAACGCAGTCACGTCGTTTATTATTCTGATACGTCATCCATTTAACACTTTCACTGTTATTTATCGATCACTCAAGCTCGCTGTAGTGGTTTCTTCTCAAATAATCGAGGAAATATACAGGGAATATGTTTAAAGAAATGCGCAGAAAAATTAATTTCGATTAAATAAAAAAAATTGAATATCATGTTATAAAAATAATTCAATGTTGCAATTTTATGCGTATATAGAATATTTCATATATAATATCATTATATATGAAATATCATTATATATAATTCATATATAATATGTCATTATGTCCTTTTATAAGAACATATATAAGAATACTAGCGACTTTAACATCCACTAAAAATTTTGCCCAAGCAAATGTGAGTAGATCTTTAAGAAACTCAATTTCTCTAACAGTTTAATTTTTCCGAGAACATTTAGAATCGAAAATGAGAACTTGAACCATTTTTTGTGATCTCAATTAATTTTAACGTTAATTTGAGCGATCTTTTTCTCTAGTCTTAATTTCAAAAAGTTTTAATTCTAGAAAGTTTCTTTCATTCCCAATTGATGACATAATCAATTCTCAGATCAAACTCATGTTATAAATGATGATTTTGAGAACGATTACTCTCATGATAAAAAAACAAGAAAATCGGTTTTACATTTTAACATCCAAAGATTAATTCGGCATTAATAATTTTGTCATTCCTCTATAATACAACTTACAATTAATATGCTTATTTTGGCGGAGCAAGATTTGAGTTCATTTTCCTCTCATCATCTTAACGCAACATTATTAAAAAGAGTACGGGCGACGTTGATAAATGATATTTTCGCCTACTTGAAAAATTAAAATAACTTTTCACGCGGCCTGGGAATACAACGTCCCCGCCGAATTTCCGGCGTGCTCGTATATCTCGTCCCGCAGGACGGACCGAGTTCTATGTTCGTAGGAACAAGGCTCAACCTCGATGCGAAAAACAAAATCTACCTTTCGACGGCGTAATTCAAGGAATGCCCCCTATTTCTCGATGCCTTCGACCCTTAGCTTCAGTCGCTGTAAAAAAAATATCGTTCGCAAGCGATATGATGAGGACTCCGCATTTGCGCAACGATCCGAATAATTTAATATCTTGATTAAATGATTAAGCTTCTTTGTTACTACCGACCGTCACGTACGGCCGAACAAGATACGAAATAATATCGATCCGCCAGAGAGGAAAGGCGAGTAATTTAACGTTTCCGCTGCGGAATTTCATTCATACCGCGCGCGGAATTTAGAGGAATTCTTATTTAAATTCCATCAATCTAATTATATTATGCACGATATCCTTTCCTAATATTTTGCGGTATTTTCCAATAAAAGCTTAATCGTACATCTTTGTGCAAGATTATGCTTATTACACCATGGTCGTTTCAATAATGAACATAATGAAATAACAATGACAAATTAATACCGTATTAAAATCGCCTACGGTATTGCGATTTATCAAGAAGTTTGTCGGGGGAATTTGGAAGAGAAAAAATACCGAAATTGAAATTTCGTCGCTTCAATTACCAAAGATCTTAGTCAATAAATAAAATTTGTATTAAATAATACCGAATTTCATATAGAGTGACCCAAAATTTACGATTCAAAATATTTTAACAAAAAAGTTCTCGTAAAATTAAAAAAATGTTAAATTGTAAATTTTTATTTTACGCATTTTTTTAAATAATAAAAGTTTAAATCAATTATTAGATGGCCGCCTCTTGAAGCTGTAAAAAATCGTTCTCTCTCTCTCTCTCTCTCTCTCTCTCTCTCTCTCTCTCAACATATTTTATTTAAAACTCTATATAAAAAAAATTATTATTTAAAATAAAAATTTACAAATAACTTTCTTACTTAATTTTTTGAAAATTATATTGCTATAGTATTTTAAATCGCGTTTTGAAATAGCTTGTATATCTGTATATACTATTAAAAAGAATATGATTTGTATAATAACGCTCGACATTTGCAATGCAATATAAAAATTCTTGATAACGGTCAATACATAAATAGAATTAATTTTTATGTATTAACTGTAATTAAATTGTTATTATTCTAACATCTCTTTTTGCTCATTTATTGATCGTTATCAAGAATTTTTATATTCTTGATTTTTATTATCTTTAACAATAATTGTATTTGTCACTCACCGATCTTAGGATAATTAATATGATCCTAATACAAGGACTACTTACCTATAACAGAAAAAAGAACAAAGTTAGCACAAATAAATAATTTACAAATCTGTAATGGATTGTAATGTATTAATATTAAGAACATGCTAGGGCAAGCAGGTAAAGTGAATTTCATAATAAATAGCGGTAATAATAAAGTAGACAGCGACATAATAAAGCGCTCACCGCGTACGTGTAAGCTAAGAATGATTCCCATGTGATCGGTCAATCAAATGAGCATTCTGACCAACGTTATGGTCACGCAGACCAACGTAGATAGATGGAATAAAATTGAAAATGACTGATGGCCAATTGTGCCAGAATTAAACTTGATTTAAATGATATTTGTTGTATTCTTCTTACTCTTTCAATATATCTATTGAAAGATGAAATATTTCTATCTTGAACATAAAAATTTTGTATTATGCTGTACCTCTAGGTATATTACCAGCGTCACTGTTGTTTTACTACATCGGCAAAACTTGCATTCTCCAATTGTTTCGTTTTGGAGTTCCTATGGAATTAGAAATACGTGAAATTTTGTTCTGCATATACACCGCATGTCATTTCCAAGTAAAATTGCAGAGTATATTCAATATTTTTAAAACCTTTTAACATTTTCGGTTCAATTTCCAAACGTAAAAGAATCTAGACGCGATTTTCTTTTTTATATTTATTCAAAAATAACATTCAAAATGCCGTCGCATTTGAAAGTTCGAGAATGAAAGAATTCTTTCATCTACAATTTCATCTTCATGTTGGAAAAGTAGGAGACTCGAGTCTTACTTCATTCGTGTTGTGTTTCAATCGCAACACGTCGTCGCTTTCTCTAATCATCCGGATCTCTCGTCTAAAGATATTTTAGTGTACAAGACGAGAGGGTTACGCGATTGCATCCGCGAAGCAGTTCATGCCGGATTCATCTACGCCGAGGAGTGGCGTAACCCATTTTGGCGTGCGGTAATGGAATCATTTCCGACCCAATAAATTTCACCGGCAAACTAAACTCGTCTTCTCTCCGCTGTCTCTCCCTTCTTACCACCTGCACCTGCACCTGCACGTGCGCCTAGAGAGGAGCACGTTTTAACTGTGAAGACTGTGAAGCCACACAAGTTTACGCAAGTGTGTTCAATGTAGTGTACTAGAGAAACGGCAATCACTGTCTCTGAGGCTCAAGAAAACCACGGTGATCATCCACAATGGCTTCCGTTATGTCTTCATAACTTCGACGCTCCCAGGCATCAAGCCATACATACAATTTCGAAAATTCTAAAGCGTAATGAAGCAATCCATTGGAATAGAACAAAAATAATTTCTCTGTAAAATAAAAGATATATGATTACGGCGAAATTGTTCAACCCAACTTGTTTAGATAAATCTGTATAGATCGTATTTTTCTGTAAAAAAATTGTCAAACTAAAACATTTTTTTGCCGAGTAAAGTATAACTTACTTAATAATCTACATATGGTGTGTTGCAATTATTTATATCGAATCTAGAAAATTATGTAAATGAAAAAATATCACCTTATTTTTACCTAGATTATTAAAATATATTATTTTCATCTTTATCTTAGATAACACAAGTTCACTGAAAAAAAATTCTGGTTGAAAATGAACGAATCAGAATTTTCTGGTTAAATTTATTAGAGTTCTAGTTGAAATAATCGGAATTCTGATACAATATTTCTGATAAAATCTACTAGAATTCTTATTTTAACTAGAATAATATCAATCAGAATTCTTAACTCAAATAAAATCCTAATAGATTTAACCAGAAAATTCTGATTCGTCCATTTTC
>Ga0157363_1005440_pt1 | contig 11864 bp, 3 predicted proteins | sample AttsexASBM1_FD_111477 | JGI IMG/M metagenome (GOLD analysis project Ga0157363, IMG submission 111477) | Fungus gardens microbial communities from leaf cutter ant in Ribeirão Preto, State of São Paulo, Brazil - Atta sexdens ASBM1 | ecosystem: Host-associated > Fungi > Mycelium > Unclassified ...
AAAATTTAAAAAATTAAATTAAAAATATTAAATTAATTTTATACATATATAAATCGATTTTTAAAAATAAAATTCTTGTAATAACGATATAATTTATGTAAGAATTCATCTTGAGCACACATACACATGTTCTAATATTTTCAGGGGCCACGAGGAAAACCCGGCTCACCAGGTCTTGAAGGTATAAAAGGGGATCGTGGAGAAGAGGGACAAAAAGGAGCTAAAGGACATCGAGGATTTACTGGTTTACAAGGATTACCTGGATCTCCTGGTTTAATAGGAGAAAAAGGTATACCTGGTCTACCAGGACTTCCTGGTAAAGACGGAGAACCAGGTATTAGAGGTAATCCTGGACGAGAAGGCAATCCTGGTCTTATCGGACCTGTGGGAAATCCTGGATCAAGAGGTCCACCTGGGGAAGAAGGTCGCCAAGGATCACCGGGTCTTCCAGGACCTCCTGGACCACCTGGTCCTCCTGGAGAAGTGGGTTTCGGTTACGATGCGGCGTCTTTAGCAGCATTTATAGGTATGGCTATAATTAGTCCAAATTCTACTATATTTTTAAAAAAGTTTATTACATGAACATTATATAAAAAACTTCTAAAGAATATCCAGAACATCATCTAGATAAATTTAAACGTATGTTTAGATTTTTCTATATTATTTAAGTTTTTAATATATTAAAAATAATTGAATGAAAAAATTTACTTTTATTTAAATTATAAATTATTTATTTAAATTATAAATTATTATAGTTAAATAGTGTTAAAAAATTATTTACTGTATAGGACAAGGCCAAACCAAAGGACCAGATCCACTTGGAGATGAACCACCAAGAATATTTAATAAAGATATCACTGAAAAGGAACGAAGAGAATTACTTTTGAAAGCGTACGAAAATTTAAAATTGTCGTTCCAAAAATTGATGAAACCGGATGGTGAAAAGAATTCGCCTGCTAAAACTTGTCGAGATCTATTTGCCGCTTACCCGGACAAATTATCTGGTAAATTTAAAAAATCATAATTACAATTATAACTATTCTTTATGCTTATTTTGATTTTCAAACTTTGTTTTTTTCAATAATAACAATAAAATATATAAAATTATATAAAATAATAGATATATAAAATTAATTAAATTTCTTTTTAGGAAAAATCTAAGTTAAAAAAAGTTTTAATTGAGAAAAGCGAATATTAAAAGTGACAAATGTATAGTATTAATACACATTCTATACTTGAGTATTTAAATAAATTTTTGCATTAACAGGCGAGTATTGGATTGATCCAAATGAAGGAGATATTCGAGACGCGATCTTAGTGTATTGCGATGCTGAGAAACGTGCAACTTGCATTTTATCAAATCCATCACGTTCACCAGAGATCACTCACATTACTGATCAACAGGAAACCTGGTTGAGTGAGATAGATAACGGCATGAAGGTTGTATTATATTCTTTATACTTTATACTACTTCTAATTCCGCTTGTTAATTGTTGCAACAAAAAATATACAACGCATTACTAGATAAATAATGATTATAAAATAAATTTAATTATTTCGTACAGATTACATACAAGGCAGACAGTAATCAAATCGGTTTCTTGCAATTACTCTCGAAACATGCGAATCAGAACATCACGTATCATTGTAAAAATAGCGTGGCTTACTTTGATTACGAAAAGAAAACGTACAAAAGAGGCTTAAAGCTTTTAGCTTGGAACGATATTGAATTGATACCGCGAGGTAATCAGCGTCTTAGATATGAAATGATAATGGATGAATGCAGGGTAAGTCAATTTTCGAGTGCAATAGTTTTAACACTACCAGTCTGTCAGACGAAGACTTTTTTATGGAGGGTTTTATGGAGTTTTCCACACTTCCAGAGCTCAGAGCTCCTGTGGGTATTGAATTCCACACTCGAAATTCGGACTATTTAAAAAAAATGTACATTAATTTTTAACAATTTAAAAAAATTTTGAGTGATTTGATGAAAAATAGTATGACTAAAGTGTAGAAATATATTTCATGTTCATACAATAAAAGATAAAACATTTATGTTATTTTGAAATCACCATCCTCCGCCCGTTTGAATGATTTCACACCCAGAAAAGTCTCCGTCTTTGCTATTTAGACACTCCATTTTCATTTTTAAAACCGATGTTTATAAATAATCTTAACATTTCAAAATTTGATACTTTATTGATTTTCCATTTTTATAAATAATTATATTTAATGTATTAATTATTAATGTATTAAATTTGATATTAATGTATTAAATCATAAAATACAGATGTTCGAATTTAAGAAACACTAAATATATATGTAGAAAATAAACAAAATACACATGCACACGCGCGCGCGCACACACACACACACACACACACACACACACACACACACAATATTATATACACACGACAATATTATATTTTTAAAATAGTTAAAAAATATATGTATTTTGTATTCCGTAATTTATTTGTATATTTATTAATTTGTAGGTCTATCGAAACAAATGGGGCAAAACTGTTGTTTCGTACGAAACGGATAAACCCGTAAGACTTCCTATATTAGACGTGGCTCTACGAGATATTGGAAAACCCGAACAGAGTTTTTCTATTGAGATCGGTCCAACTTGTTATGCTTAAAACAAAGTATGATTTATGTTGTAATTTTCCATTTCTTAAAAATTTGCCTTCCAATTTTAAGGACATAATTATATACATATACATGTATATTAATTCTGTCTAAAGTGACAAATACTAAAAAATTGCTAAAAACAATTACTCAAAATGTTAGATATTTAATTTGTAATGACTTTGTGTATGTTGCTATTTTTTATTCAAATTCTCAAGCAGCGGAGATAATTTAGAAATATATTGGATTGAATAAAAAGTAATTCCATATTTTTATGTCAAATATTGTTCATACAATATTTTCGATAAAAATAAACCAAATTTAAACTAAAAAAAAAGAAAAGGATTTAAAAATTTGAAATCTTTCCTTTCGAAAAGTCAGATATTTTCTAAGTTTATGTGAGTTGAGTAATTTTTACATGTGCATAAAAAACTACGAATTGAAAAAGTGGAAAATGTTCTTCTCACATTGTAGATCTGTCATGTGCTCAAAAAAATTTGAAAAAAACTTTCAATTATCTAATGAAAAAGCTTAAAGTTTTCCCTAAAAAATTATTAAAAAATGATCCTACATGATTTTGTTATACTGAGTTACTTGTGGATTGTATAAAGAGTATTCTGACTTTTGTTTCTAACTCCGTTAAAAATCATCAAATGCTACAATTAAAAAAACAGATTTTTAAAAAGCTAAAACTTTACTCTATCAAATCATATAATTAATTAAAATTTATTTTGTGTTTAAAAAAAAATTATTTTATTTCATTCATCAAAAAGCAGAATGAACTTTTTATTCAAATCAATATATGTAGATATATATGTTTAACATAATTATTTTTAAATTATATTGCATATTTTTTATTTCTAGGATGAACGCTAAATTAAAAAAGATATGAAATTTGAAAAGATATATCGCTCGGATATTTTAATACCAATTCGAAAAATTCTCGGAGTACTTAAATATTTTTCAATCAAATATTAAATACCTGAGTATTTATACGTAAAAGTATCCGCGCAATAACCATGGATTTACTGAATACGCACTATGCCAAAGTATTGTGTACATAATGATAAATAAGTTTCATATATGTATAAATACACAGTTTATTATTCCGTTCAACTATTTAGGAAAAATAAAATTGTGCATTATCAAAGTTATACTCATTCAATATTTTATTCTTACCTATTATATTATCTTATCGCTTTATATGGAAACATTTTCCAGCAATTTCTTTCCAGTAATTTCTTCTGCCAATTTATAAAGTTTTATATTTATTTTTTCATTTAACTTTTAGAAGGCAGAAGTCAATTTTTTAAATTTTACAGCTTTCTAGATAACACGAAGTCTAAAATTGTGACATAAGATGTCTTTAAGTCTTTTACAAAATTTTTAGCAAAAACGTCTTATGACTCGATTTTAGACACCTTTTATTGCCTGGATTTTCTTTGAATAAGATTTATTATAATTCATTATTAATTCTATGTATTTTTCGTCTCAAAATATAACATTATTTCAATGCTACATGTTACATTGAACAATGATTTTCCTGTCGCATATAAAGATTAACAATATATAATGGAACATGATTTTTTTAATTAGAAAGAACAAAGTTCTTCATTTATCATTTCTTCTTTCATTCTTTTCTATCTTTTTTTTTCGAAATATGAACAATATGCTTATTTCATTCTCACAATCAATACAAGAAATATATGAAAGAATATGCTAAAAGAAATATTCATTTTAACTAAAAACACATCATGCAATATATTTTATGTGTAAATTATGTTATCTACTGAATAAGTTCCATTTGATCACGGATCCGACCATCCCAGCAACGTATCTATATAGCTATATAGCTATATAGCTATAATAGCTGCTACTGTTGACGCATGCGTGAATGGAACATTCCTCACATCAAATACACCGACCAATGCTGTATCAAAACAGTTTGGCACCCGGTATGAAAAATCTGATATGTATAATATATATATAATTTTATAAAATCTATATTTACTTTCAGTTACTTGAATTGAGGCTTCATTTTATTCAGTATAGTGTTGTGGCAAAAATATTTCCAAAATATTATTTATTTATATCTTAACTGCTATATATTGTCTAGTACATATGCACGTATATATATTTTTAGCATTATTAAAATGTATCATAAATATTGCCATATATTAATAAAAAAGACAAAACTCGGACTCCTTTTTACTTATATTAAATATTCTATACAATGATTAGATATTATCTATAAATTATGTATGATACACAATTTATAATTATAATTTATAATCATATTACAACTCTTTTTATGATATAATAAAATATCGTTATGACTACGTATATTAAGACGAACAAATTCAATATTTGATGTCATTCTCTACTGTGCGCTATTCACGCTGTGACAATATTTGATGGCGAAAGGAAGTAAGTGACAACTGCAAAGTGCGAGTGGCAGTAGGGCACCAATAACTCCCAACAGTCTCAACTCCCATCACTTCAGTCTTCAGTCGTTCAGTGGTTCAGTTGTGCTTTGAGCTCCGATCTATTCTATTGTTACCCGTCGTGTCTGGTGAAGAACGCAATTGAGATCATTTCATTCAGTAACGAAAGAAAAACGCGAATTTCAGCGTCAACGTCATCGATGATATATTCGCTCGTGGTTAATCAGATTTCCAGGTATGCATCTCATACCGAAATACACGTGGCAGTGTTTTCTGCTTCGACTGCGCGTCTGCCAGACAGCCGTGCCTTTATCGATCCTTTAAAGCCGTTTTCGCGCGCAATTTTCCCACGGGCGACAAGTATGGGATAAAAGAAAAATTCGGTCGTGAGTTAATAAGATCGAAGTTGATCCTATTCGAGTTCGTCTTCGAGTCGCCGCTGACTCGTAAATGAAAGCCTTTTACTGCTTATTGTGACGTCAGTAGTTCATTGTATTCAATCATCATTGCCCTTGGCGACGAAAGAATTATTTGATCATTTCAAAACGGTGCTGTTTAGAGCGATAGATATATTAGATATGTCGTTTCAAAGAAATTTCAATTGCTATTAATTAAAAGCATTTAGCTTTTTTAATAAAAATATTTAGAATATAATATAATATTGTATACATAATTATATAATTATATAATTTACAATTATATAATTATATAATTTATATAATTGTAATATTACATAATTGTAATAAATATTTAATATAACTTAATTATAATTTATAATAAAATAAATACAAGAATTAATATATATTGAATAAGAAAGATTCATTGAATAATTACAATAATAAAACCGCGACGATTAATGACGTCTGTGAAAGAAATAATAAGTTTGTAATTGAAAAAAAACATAATTTTCTTCAATGTGACTTTAACAATAAATCAAACTTGACAACGTGATGTTTACCGCTACATTGACATATCCGGTTTTGCAGTGTAAATTGACTCATAAGTGATAATGTGTACTATGTTCTATACGAACAAAATTAGAAAGACAACTCTGCCAAATTCAGAAAACGCATGTCATAGAAGAGGTGTGACTTATCAATCTGTTGTCAGACTATTTATAAATACTGTAATGAAAATACGCCTCGAGTATATAAATTTATCTTACATGTAATTATACCTGTTGCCGTTCATCTGTGTGAAAGACATGCCTCTGTACGATATCAAATATAATTTTAGAATTGCAAACGTGACATTTTCGATACTAATAGGATTTTTTTCAAAAAAATAGAAGACTAAAGAATGCAGAATACTATTTCAGGGGAAAGCAATAACGAGAAAATTGTTAATATAATAAAATTATATCAAATTATATCAAATTTTGCGTTATACATATATAAATTATAAATATAAAATTTTTACGAATACTGATAAATTATTTTAAAAGAAAACAATAAATCTGTCTTTTTAAGAACATGTATCACGAGAAATACCAAAAGTTATTTACAAATAAATTTATTTATAAATAAAAATTGCAAACTTATCATTGAATTTGGACACGAATTTTATTATTCGATTTTTATACTTTTTCTATAATTTTTTCAATAATTATTATCACATAATTAAAACATACATTAATGATGTAATATTTCTTGCAATTGTACGCTTATTGTGTAAATTAGATAAGATCGTATATAATTGTTTTTCGTAGAAGCGAAAGCTTGAACAATTCTTGGAATATCTGACATGACTCTTTGACAAAAATTCGAAAATTATTGCAAGTGGCGCAGTTGTAGAATTATCTGTCGTAATTTGATCAATAGCTTTTCTTACGTGATTGAAATAATATATTTTTACAAAAATATCTGACAATATAGACAGTTGTGTGACGAGTGTCATAACGTGTCGTGGAATCAGCGAGTTGTGATTAACTTTATCAACCGTCTGTAGATACGTATTGAAGTGATTCACACATTTGTAAGTTAAATAATGTTTGTAAATGTAAAATCTATCCGGAAGTTAAGACAATTTGAAATAAAGTGCTTCCTATCATTGATAATAGAAATATCAGACACAGACAGCGATTAGTGGGAGATATTCGATAATAGAAAAATTTGCAAATATTAATCTAATCTTGAAAGAACTTGGAAGAAAAAATTTAAATTGATTTTTTAAATTTAAAATTACATTTTTTCTTTTTCGAATTTATTATGTTCAAATTTAAGTAATTTATATTTTTTTAAATGTTAATTTTATTTGAGAAGGGATACACAAAGAATTAATGATAAAAGAAAAAAGAATATTGAAATTAATAAACGATAATGAACGATTACAACAGTTAAAATAACTTTTTTTTATTTATAACGTACGAATTAAAATTTGCAAATTATTGTTTTGTAAATATAGTATATTAATAGTTATACATATGTAGGTATTAATAATTACTGCTTTAGTGACTAATTACTCCATGTGGCATTTCTTATATTTGTTTACACAATTGTAATTAAAGACGAGGATTTGTATTTCCGTATGACATTACACAGCGCTTAGTAGACAATTCGCTTGGTTTTATGTTTTTCTTATCTTGTATCTGATGATTATTAAACACAAGATTAAAAATGAGATAAAGAGATTTAGTGTTAAAAGTGTAGTGTCAATGAAAAGAAAACTCTACATAAATGTTTTGAGGGTATTGTATTCGTGGCGGAGGTCTATCGAAGAATGACAAATTTGGCAAACTTATCACATTTTTCCGTATCACTTATGTCAATATTGCTTAATGTAACACATAATTACGTGGTTTGTGTGATTTAAACTTCAGTTTTAAATATTTTCGTAATGCCTTACGATTTATTTTGCGTACACGAACTATAATATTATTTTTTTTTTATAAATTAATAAGTTTAGAAAAATTTAACAATCCTGTTCTTACTGAATATTAAATTTATGTTTGAGATAATTTTCAGTGTTTGTCCATTATTTTCTTTATATTATAATAATCAACAAAGCAATAATTTCGAATACATTCGCTAATTCCAATTAACGTACCTTTTTAAAATTTCTCAACTTACTAATTAAATAAATTTATTAGCAACTCGTAGTTTCTCAAAATCTACAATCGATTTTCAAATATTCCGTGCGTTACACATAGCATTGCGTAAATTCGAGTAATTCTAGTGTTGTGCTGAATTAAATGTAGAATATTACAAATAAATGCTAATATAGAGACTTTAAATTCTATTAAAAATTTACGAATTTACGAAAGATTAAATCATTGATTAATCTTATTACTGAAAAAGAATAGAAGAAAAAAATAAAAATATAAATTGCAAAAAAGAAAATAAAAACTTTATTTTAATATTGTAGTTTAAAATTAGAATGCGTTCTTAGAACTAATTAGAATAGAAACATAGATAAAAATTTAACATCACATTTTTTTTACATTTTTTTTTTATATTATTTAAACATGTATTGAAATTATGTATTTAAATTATTTAAATCCTTAAATTATTTTATTCTTGTTCTTTGTGTCTCTCATATGAAGCTAAATTTATTAATTTTATTAATTTTGCGACTTTGATTCTTCTAAATCAATCAATTTGTTCTGATTCTTAATAGAAGATCTTACGTGAATTCTATAACTTTATCTCTCTTCTGTGCTAAAAAATCCATTGATAAGAAAACAATTTAAATATAATATAAGAAATAAAACGGATTATTATATAAGCTATTTATAAGCTAGATCATTAGCCAATTATTATTCACATTATATATAAATTATATAAATGAAATTTAAATGTTTTAACCTTGAATAAGATCTTCAATGAAAAATACAATATTATATTTAAAATTGTAATACTTCTTCAATGAACATCTTCAATGAAAAATACAATATTATATTTAAAATTGTAATACCTGTACGCGTCACATATCTAATCCTATTAATTTTTTATGAATAACAATTTTGATGTGTCCAAAATTATGATTAGAATTTTTTTCATTCTTCCAATAGATCTCAAGAGTTATTACGTTACACTTTACTCTTAACTATTTTATCATGCAATTGATAACACTTTTAATATCAAATTTATTTTTCATAAAATTTTAGAAAACAGTATCATCTAAAACAATAGAAAAAAAATTAATTTATTAAATGGAAGTAAAAACGAAAAATAAGAATGAAAAGATTAGTATTAATAATTCTCGTAAAAAAATTTTTCTTCAAACATAATTCTTATAAAAAAAATATAATTTGTTATCTTTCCTTGAGAAATTGACAATTAGACTCATAAAACCGATTTCTTGGGTTCGCGCCTGCTCCAGTTTAAAGTTCACTTTGTCACTCCTCCTCGATTCAGCACGTGGTTAGGCGACACAATATTGCACAACCTCGGACTTCGATATCGTAATTTAAATATAGAAATTGTGGTTGGTGTACGTGATGCGAGCGTAATGGCGGATGCCGTGTGTTTTTCAGGCATCCTCGTGACCGGAGTATCCCGGAGGACCGTGTCAAGTGTGCCGACGTCAAACGCGAAGGTATAGCAAAGGTGGAGAAGCGTCATCACTGACTTCAAAACCCGCGGGACGATATGACGCAACGCTACCGACAGTGAAGCGATTGAACATCGAAAAGCGGGAAGCGAGTTGATTTCAGCTCAGTTGCGAAGTCGACTGCCGATCGAGAATTCGCGCTTGGCAGCATTAAAGAATCGGACGTGAGAATCTTTCTTTCTGTTCGTTAGTGTTCTCACACTGATAACGTTTGCAACGTACATTTGCAGCAAATAGCGAAAATGGCTCTCTTCCGGAAGTTCAATGGTAAGTGCTGACTGATGATTATTATAACTGCATAATAAGCTGTGATTTGATCTAATGTCTTACATTTTTCAATAATAAGCGATAGACATTGCTTCTTATTTATTGTCTTACATTTTTGTTGCTTTATAATGATATTTTTAATTTTATCAATTTTTATTTTTATTATTCTATGTCATTCTTTAAATTAGGTTAGATATGTACTGATTTATAATTTTCAATTATTTTCAAATATAAAGTTTCTTGGAAATTAAGGCCCTATTCTAATATTTATAACTATACATTGGTTTCGTAAATACCATATGCTACATTATAAATGCAATTGTATAATGTCTTTTCTATTAATAAAGTCGTAATACTACTTTTATATATGTAGAGATTATGTCAATCTATCAAGGGACATGTATATATTTAGTATCTGTAATATTATTTAAATTATATCAATTTCAAGTTTTCTATGTTAAATGTTACGATAGGTCAGTATTCAAATATCTTATATGTATATTGGCTAATATTTCTTGGACGTCAGTAAACAAATTCCGAAGTTGCTCATATATGCTTTTATATAATTAAATATAGAATATGAATAATGATTCAAATAATTAACTTGGTTATGAAAAATTACAATTGCACATAGTTAAAATAGAATTATAACTCGTTTCGTGAATCAATATTTCTTTTAATATGAGATATATGTGTTTTTATTTATATATCAATATATTTTAGAAAAATCGTATAAAAAAAGAATGTATATTTCTCTTGACAAAGGCTCTGTAAAGTAATTTTCATAAATATCACATAATTATGCAGTATGTAAATTTACATTCTCTATTAATTACACAAACTTCCAATATGATAAAAATAATTTGAAATGATAAGCATTACATAATCACGTGTGTGCACATTCATACAAAGATTTCAAGGAGCCAGTGCACAACATCAGGCGATATGACTTTGCGACAAGTCATTCGATCCAATGAAAATTCAAATTAGTAAACATTGCGCATCATATTAACTCGTCATGTGTAATGCATTAGTATTTTTCCGACAGTATTTTATCCAAGCATTTCTATTCAAGTCTTCAATTTCGTACTGTAACTCAAGCTGCTGTTTCGTGCCGTTCACTTTGTAAAAATAGACTTATGGAATAGACAAGTTGTTCGTCCATGGTCATCTAATGCTGGCACATCATCTATTTAAAAAAAAAAAGATATATATATATGTGTGTGTGTGTGTGTGTGCGTGCGTGTGTGTGTGTGTGTGTGTGCGTGTGTGTGCGTGTGCGTGTGTGTGTGCGTGTGTAATACGAATATTTAGTACATACAATTTATCGAAGTTAATTGTGCAGGCTGTACAAAGTATAGTAGAAACACCAATCTAAATCTTTAATAATTTTTCTTTGAGAAGCAGATAATGCAATGAGTTTGAAAAGTCAATTTGGATATTTGGGAAAAATCTATGAAAAAATCATTATAATTCGTTATTAGCTGTTTGTTTAAAAGTTGTTTAATTAACAATAAAGTTTAAAAAAACAATATCTTATTTCTATCATATACAATATTAAAAATTACCGTACTCTTCCTGTCTAAGGATATACGACTACCAAGGGGCGATCGATTTTTTCCTAAACAGGGAAAGAGATGGAGTGAACTTCCCTTTGTGTGGAAAATCATATGCCTGTCATTATATAGCAGAAATAAATTATCATTTTTTAAACTATATTTGTTAATAACTTTTGAATGAATTGATCGCTATCTAAAACCTTTTGAAGATCACTCATAGTCATGATATGACCTTGATAACATATGTCAAGATCAAGGTTATCAGCGTCCGTGTCCATTAATCTGAATAATTATCGAAAAATACTATTTTTCGTTTTCTTCATTTCTTAACATTATATATAAAGTATATAGTCATAAAGTTCTGAGAATTTTTAGAGTTCTATGAGAAGAAAATAAATGATTTTTGTCT
>Ga0157363_1005441_pt1 | contig 11864 bp, 8 predicted proteins | sample AttsexASBM1_FD_111477 | JGI IMG/M metagenome (GOLD analysis project Ga0157363, IMG submission 111477) | Fungus gardens microbial communities from leaf cutter ant in Ribeirão Preto, State of São Paulo, Brazil - Atta sexdens ASBM1 | ecosystem: Host-associated > Fungi > Mycelium > Unclassified ...
GATGTTCAAACTGATTGCTTAGAATGTTGAACTTTTTTGCAACATCATCAACACTTAAATGTTCTATATAATTATTTTGATGGCCCAATAAAATTATTTTCAGATCTGTATATTTAAATTTTTAGATTTAAATGTTTTTTCCGTGTAGATACATACATATATTATACTGCATACAATTATTGCGAGCATTATAAGACACTTATAAATGTTTTGTAGGTTAAATTAAATAATGTATAATGTTCATAAAAACCTTATCAACAAATATTTATTATGTACGTACATTTCAATTACTATTGTAATTTTTATTTCTCTATAGTTATAATTACAATAATAAATTTCATCGAAAACGGATTTGGTATAAAATAATCTATAATTATAAAAAAAACTTGAGTACATATGTAATTATATTTATTTTTTATATATATATTCTCTCTATTTTAATTATAATATTTTTACGTCGAGATTATTACGTGTATATTTATACATCGTAATTGAAATGTATAATTTTTATATTCGTTATTTTTCAAAATCGAAATTGTGCATTATAGCACTAAGGAAATTGATAGAATTCATATTCTAACAAATTTGATTAGTCTATACGTCAATATGTGATATAAATAACTTTGCAGTTTTCCAAATGCTTTGAGGATAAAGTCACTAAATAAGGACTTTTCTCTCGCAGTTACATTCGTATGAGTCATATCTTTTTCAATTACAACTCATCAGAAATTCCCGTAATTTTTTTTCTTGATCTTTGCAAGAAATAATAATTTTTAAAGAATTGCATTGAAATTTGTTGCAACGGTTCAGTGATTTATTTTACACATTTCAACAGATTTGAAGCTTATCTAAATATGCTAATCTTAGATTGAATACAAATATCAGTTTAGAAAAAGCTTAATTAATTTCATTTATTCATAATAATTATGAAAAATTTATTAAATTTTATTACAAATTTTATTTAAAATTTGCTATTTCTTTCGTTGCAAGAATGAAACAAGAGAAATTTGAAAAAAAAAAACAACAAAAACAGAAAATATTATTGTATAATCTTACATTTTAATATTTTTATATATTTTATTGACTTGATCGATTAATTTTGCTTTCGCAATTATAAAAGTCGCGTGAAATTTAAATTATACGGTATGAAAGGTTGTACCTCGTGGTGGCACGGGTGGTGCAGGCAACTTCTTTGGTATGGCGCCGAGAACCTTGGCATCGTGACTTATATTAACAGCAAGGTTCATATATTCTGGCATTTTAGTCTCGGTGACCTCATTCATGTTTTTCGAAATGTTTGCCGAATCCGTCGGTACATGTTCCTCATCGCATATTGTCTCTTGACCTCGAAGCGCAGAGTCGACCTCGTCAACGACGGATTGAGCGAATGGTGGTTTCACTTTCGTGGTGTTGGAACACGCCTCGACGGTATCATTAATGTGTTCTTCCACGGCTTCCCGATCCACGTGAACAGAATCGTTGGATGTCGATTCGTTACTAGTATAATCTGGAATGCACATTCCTGTTGGTGCGATTGGAGTGAAAATCAATGCCGCCGGATCAATGTTCGTGTAGCTAACAAGTTTAGTCGCTTCGATTTCTTCCTGATGTTTATCTGATGAAACAGTGACGTTCTGGACGATGTCGTGATTATTATTCATTGGATGTTCACATAGTGAACTTGGTGTACCCGGTTCTTTCGAAGTATCTATTTTAAACGCTATGAAAATTGAATTATTTATTTTTGAGATCTTAATTATTTCTGTAAATGTAATTATCTAAGTGACTAGATGCATCTTTAATAATTAAAGGACATTTAAAAGATACTAGAGATATCTGAATAATGTCCGAATTTTTGAATATTCTTTTTCAATTGCTATACTGTTCAGAATAATTAGAAATGATGCTTGAAATAAATAGGAATGAGAGTATTAAATTTTATTAATTTACCATGAACAGGTAATCCCGACGGTGGAAACGCAATGTAATACTCATTATCATTGACTCTGGATGGTGACTGTGTTTGTCGGAGATCAAGGTCACACGCGATAGAGAGACTCGGTGATGGGGAATACCCAGATGCCGGTGAATACCTGCCCGTGAAAGGTTTCGGTGCAGGTGGTATTTCGTAGGATGTCATGCCAGTTTTCTCATCCCTGACATTCTGGAGCTAAAAATAAATTGTAGATTTAAATTAACAAAATAAAAATATAAATTTACTATTATTTCATATTCTTTTCAGTACGTAATATCTTCTAAAGATTATATTTTGTTCAAATATAAAATTAATATTCGATTTTAGATGAGAAAGAGAGAGAAAGAGAGAGAGAGAGAGAGAGAGAGAATATTATTTTTAATAATTAACACATTTTTAAATGCGGAGAAAATAAAAATTTTGAATCGAAAATTAAAATTCCAGCAACTTAGTGATTATCATTTTTTTCTATACTGTTGGTCGATAATTATTTAGCTAAACTGTTTATGTCTGATTTGTAATATTTCACGTACTCTTCTGTCTTCGGAATCAGAATGAGTTCCACTGTCACCCAAGCTTGCACCGCTGCAACCGCTGACAGTGCTCATTCTACCAGATGATGATGAACCTAAGAAATTTTGTAGAATTATGCAAAGCACAAAGTATCTAATTATTTACAACAATTTTATAAGTTGTAAAAGATATTTAAAAGATTTTTAAGTATACATTGAATTCTGAATCCTTTTCTAAATATTTTGTACTTTCTTAGAACTTTTGAACTTATTTTACAAAAATTCTTTTAAAGACATTCTGAATTATATTATTTGATATTTATTGAATATTTATTGAATTAGACAATGTAATTTATTATGTTATATTTACTTACTGGAGACGCTACGAAGACTTAAACTGCTGACAGGCCGGCGATCAGCTAATCCGCTAATACTTTCAGATTTGTTCGTAGAAGAATCGGCAACTCCAGCAGATTCTTTTGTTTCTATAATAAAAATTAGACGGAAAATTTTTCAGTTATTCTGTCTCAGAAATCAGTAAATAAATTCTAGGGTATTTTAAAAGTGACCTTTTTTTCCTTTGGAGAAGAATTTTCGTATCTTGTCGAAGGGTGTCGGGGTCTTCATCTCTTCTTTCATTCGTTTTTGTATTTTGTCGTATTCTTCTCGCATTGCCATAAGCTGTCTTTGTTTGTCTTTAAAACTTTGCTGAACATCGTTTCGCTTCTGCCAATTTTCGACGAGCCTCTCCACTTCGGATATCGTAAAAACGTTGTTTTTAAAATCGTTTATGATCTCTAGAAGCTCATCTTGGGGGCCTGACGGTTCTCTGGATTTGGTACTGCTGTTGGAAGATGTTCTGCCATAGGAAAGATTCTGACATATTTTCTGACCGCAATTATCCTCTCGTGTTCCCGAGGAATTTTCCTGAGGACATTCCTGGCGAGTAGGTGTGTCTGTTCGGGACGGCGGATTCGTTGTATTCGTTGGTTTTGGACCTTTAATTATAATTTCATATATACTTTTGAAAGTAGATAAAAATTAGATAAAAATTGAAATAAAATAATTGTTCTACAATTGTTTTTTAAATTATTGCATTTTTATTAATTATACATTTAAGAAATGTAACACCGATAAATAAAATATATATTAGTATTTAAATATAATATTTAAATACTTGCCAATTATGTTATGATGAAGAGAATTTGTGGTAAAAGAGCCATCTATAAATTATATATATATGTATATAATATATGTATATATGTATATATATGTATATAATTATTATATAATAATTGTTTGTAGTGAATTGTGTATATAACAGTTCAGAATATTTACCAGCAGCATGCATTTTCATGTAGTCCTGAAAAGGCAAATTCAATCCGTTTGACGTGAAGGAGGTTGTGGACGTGGGTGTGGACGGCAGTTGATTATTAATTACTAGCGTGGGCGTTGGTACAACCGAATAATTTGCTAAAGGATTTGTGATCGTACTAGAGGTACTCGCTGTTTGCAGATTCGGAAGTAGAATTGTTACCGGTCTTGCAATCGGTGGTACTGAATAAGCCTCGCTTAAAGGCCTTGGTCGACAATAATCTTCTTTTTCGTTATTGATTTCGTTTGTGATCGTTGTCGGGGAGACGTCAGTGATTGAATGCGTTTCTAAATACACATTTGTATTACTCTCAAGTTCCTCTCAAGACTATTGAGACCGACTTCTTTTTAAATTTTTTACTGAATATCTTTAAATATAGGGCGAATCAATATTTTTTGTACAAAAGATATTTTGTGCAAAAAGTTACATAAAAAATATAGAACTCACAAAAAGATATTGATTCTTTTTTAATTTATAAAGCATTTATATACGTATATTATAATATTATGAAAGTTATACGAATTTGAAGCAAACATTCTTATTAATTTTTCAATTTATAGTTTTGAAAATGAAATACAATTTTTGTATTTCAAATACAACAAAAATTGTATTTCATGGATTTAAATTTCTTTTTCAATATAAAATTATATCTTTTTGTTTGCGTCAAATAACTTGTGTACTTATTATTATGTACATAAAACCGTACATAATACAAATTTTAAATATCCTAACTGAAGAAAACTTCGAAATTCTTAAGGAGTAGCAGAATCATTATGTTTTCGTAATATTGTTAAAGGATATGTATGTTTCTTAATACCTGCTGATCGATTTGTTTGGCTCATAACTTTGAGGTAGCTGTACATGTTGGTGAACTCGTTCATTTGCTGAAGTTTTGCCCAAGGGAATCCAAAGTTATGAAACATGCAATGTAGAATTAATTAATTTAACTCATTAATTAATTAATTAATTAAACTCATCAGCCATTTATGGTTCGCAGATTATTATATTAAATGACATGACAAAATTCGCGCGAATTTTTTCTCCAAGATATTTCTGCTTTGAAATAAGCAAAAGAAGTTCCCAGAAAAGTAAGATAGACTTCAAAAAAGAAAAGATAATTTCTATTTAATATACCAAAATAAAATTTATTTCTTCTTTTTTCATTTAATTTCTAAATAGAGATTCAAGAATTCAAAATCTTATTATCACAATAAAATGCTTGAATCTTTCGAGATTAAATAAAAAAATAAATAAGAAGTAACTTTTATTTTAATACCATATACGTATTAATTAAATAAAATTTGTATTTTCTTTTTCGAAATGGGCATCTTACTTTTGGAAATTTATAAAGTGAATGCTTTGAGAAAAGAATAAAACATCGCGGTAGTACCGATTGTGTTCGATTATTTGCGACGTCGGTCTAAAGATGATTTTTTGTACCATGTAGCCCCGTAGTTGATGGGCCAGTCTCGCGTGTCCAGCTTGCTCAGCAAGATCAGCCGGTGTTAGCTCGGAAACGTTTTTCAAGTCGCATGCCAGATCGCCACCAGGACATTCCAATAATTGCCACGCTAGTTTTTCCAGGCCAAAACGCGCGGCGAAATGTAGCAATGTCGGATTCTCTTCTGGACCTAAAAAACGAACCCGTCTCTTTTTCTCAAATCGTGATCGTTTAAAGATTGTTATCTTAAAAAGTTTGGACATTATTTTATATTTTTATTCTTTCTATTATCATAACATAATAAAAAAATAATAAAAAATATAATGTATATTATCAGTGAAATAAAAATCTATCAAATATATGACTTTTATTCAATTATGTAAGAGACTACTTACTCGTACAACTTTTATGGGTGGGCACTATACCAGTCGGAGTGGATAAAAGATTGAAATGAGGAGGCATATTTTTTTGAAATGCATGGACCATCCAATTGTCAAACTTTTCCCGGTCAGTAGAACTGAAGCCGAAGGTCTATAATAGATAGAAAAGAGGCAATAGTGAATTAAATATTTGAAAATTTTGTTAATCGTTTATTTACAACAATAATGATAAAGTGATAGAACTAAAAGCGAATTATTTATTATTTCTCTTATAAAATAACTGAATCTAGAGATTATCGTTAAAATCTAGTATTAAACTAATTTTTGTAGAAATCTTTAAATCAAATTACCTGGCACATAAATTCAAGGGGATTGTCATGCGCCCTGAGAATCTGATCTAATTCCCTGAGTCTACTTTCGCATTTGACTTGTCTAACACCGAGTGAACATCCATTCTTGATTATTCTCACGCCAACCAACATAGAGACTTCGAGACATCTTTCGGGTATTGAAAATTGTAGGGCGTAAGGATTTCTTCTTTTCACATTGCTAATGTCGATCGCATCGCCGCAACGATCAACAATCACAGAGACATTATCTCTGGGACTCAACGGATCGTTTAATAAAACGATTATCCTATTCTGTCCCTGCGAAGTACACATATTCTTTTATTTTGTAGTGTTTCAGCATTTTTTATTTTGAAGTTTTATTTATCATATATTCTATGAGCAAATGATACAAATATTCACGCGTATGTAAAGTTAATATTTTCCCTATTATTCGAGCATTATTATTTTTTAACAAGTCTTTTAGCTATTTTTTTATAAAGTTTTTATCAATATATTTCAAAAGGACTGAATGTCCTTTAATTATAATGATAAATATTTTGCAATTTGCTATGTTCTTCTTGTATGTATCCCCTGCAATCCTAAAACATTTTAGAATTCTCTTCTATAGACATATAGTAAATTAAACTTACCAATTTAACCTTCTTTGGATGCACGGAAAATACAGTTTTGTCGCTTCTGAGGGCTGGTGGCGGCATAGTGCCTAGAATGGCAACCGCTGCACCTAACAATTCCCCGACGAATGTTTCATCCTGATCCTTCACGAAAAACTTTCTCCATTGATCACAGGAAACTAGGCTGGATCTATAAGTGTCGTTGATGTGACTGTCATGAACACCCAACATCATCGCTAGTACTTTTTCGGGGATCAGGTGGTTGGTCAGATGGACGGCGTGCTCTGGGTTGGTCCGGACGCGTTCCAGCAATACCGGGCACACGACGACGATTTGAAGGCGAGAAGATCGGATCTTCTGTTCTGTTTTCGGTGCTATCGGTTCCTCAATAGCGATATGACGTACTCTGAGAAATGTTTTTGGTTGAAATTTTATTCGAAATTGTGGCACGAAAAAAACATTTCGCTTTATACTTACTTGAATGGCGGCCGTCCTTGTTGACGGCTGATTTGCTCGAAACATGCAGTGAGGTAATTAACCCATAGATTAGAAGCCTCGCTTTCCTTGCTAGAGATGAAGACGACATCGTCCTCTGCGTCTCCGTCTCTTGATAAGACTGTAGCTGAATGCGACCCTGAAACAAACAATTGAAACATCAAATTAATTGGCTCAAGTATCTGTAAGATTGCTTCTGATATGGGGACATACAGAAAAAATTCACAAATAATTTTAGACAAAAAAAACATAGATAGTAAAATATTTTTCTGGAATTAGAAATGATTGGATAGTTTTATCGATAAACGATAGTATTAAAATAATATTGAGGTTTAATTTATTTGTCTAAGTTTATTTAACATTTATTTGCAACAGATCAATTTATTAATTTATCTGGATTTTTCTTTATATGTTAATTTGTTGCTCTATTTGACTATTCTTTAATTTTCAAAATGTTGTATATGTGTCACAAGCTTGATTCAATTTTGTCATGACACATGGGAATGCATTTAATTTTCTGTGACGCACATTACAGAACACGCAATATGGTTGTAATACAATGTGGGTGAAATAATATCATGAATAACGTGACTATCTCATGCTATATATGAAAATAAAATGAGTTAGAATTTTATTTCATAAAATTCTAACTCGGAATTAGCACACCGTGCAGCTGATAACTTGAATCAATTGAATGAACGTGATATTGTTGATATATAATTCGGATATAGAATACGCGTGACAATTTCGCTTCTATTGAATGTTAGTAGAAGCAGATAATCATTTATATTAATATTTACATATCATTTTTCTATTTAATTACAATATTTAAAAATATTCTGACATATACAATTAAAAAAATATTTTAAGAAATTTTAAGGAAGGATTAAAAATAATTGTTTCTGAATAAAAAAAATATTAAAAATGTACAGTTTTTTTGATTTCCCGCACATTTTTATAGAATATTTTATAAAATAATTAATAACAGTATAGTTACAGTCTATATTTATATAGTATATAAATATCTAATATCTCGTGATACAGTGATGGAGGAAAAAAGAAAGAAAATTCTATAGTCTTTATTCTACTAACGAACTGTGTGGTAATAACTTTTACTCCCGCTATGGGAGGTGCGTGGCTTCCGTTTTCGGTGTTTCCGGTTTTAAATTGGATTTATTACCCACGAGGCCAATTCATTTTAGACTCAAAATAAATTTCATGTGTATCACATAGTCCCTACATAGAATTTTAATTACTTAATTGATGGCGTTAATGTTACTTTCTTTAATATTTTTTGCACGCAATGCGCGTTCTTTTTGTCTTATTTATTTACCAGAAACTATATTTATTATAATTATTTGTATATTTTTTTTTAAATAAAAGTTCTAGTATTTTTTCTTGATCATAGCAAAAAATAATCTTGAGACCATCTTAAACTTATTCTTCAAGTTTATTTTTTTATATCGAAATATTTTATATTAAATATATATACCTAATTATTACGTTACTACCATTTTGTATTATTATAATTATTTTTTGTATTATTATAATTTCGTGTTTTGTGGATTTTATTTTAACTTTTACTGTCAGTAATGCTTGGTAACCATAAATGAAATATCACGGGAGATACAGTCGATTTGTAACACACGTGGGTCGCGGGTCGCTCCTGAATGATGATAATTGCTGCAAAAAGATCAACATACTCGAAGAAGCGCACGTCAGATTATACCAAGACGCAATGATTCGCTCTTTCGCAGCTTGATACGCAATGCATTTACATTTTAATTCGCATTTTTCGAGAGTTCACGTTCTCTCACTTCGACTTACGTGTTATTGCGGAAAGATCTAAAAAATTTGGCCGATTTCGTCTTTGCAGTCGAGGACTAGCACAGATATCGACCATTGTTTCTTGTGAACGCTCTCGATTCAGAAGATAAGTCGTTGAAAAATTCACTACCCCGTTTCTTGTCACACCCTCCGTTTTAACTGAATCTAAATTTCAATCTTCTCTACTCGTGATTACGATTGAATGTCACCGACAGTTGTGTAATATTATATATTCTCGCGCACTTTGATAACATTTTTTTTTTTGGAAAAAATCTTTGCCTCTTCTAATCAAGAATAACTTCTAACAAAGACGACCCCGCGGATGTCGAAGTACGACTGCTCAAAGTCACTCTCGAGAGGAAATCGTACCGTTTATTTCGAGGCCCCACCCCGCACACATTGTTTTCACGCTCAGCTTCGGCAAGACGAATTAGGCGATGCCCATAATTTTTTTTTTGTACGTATGGTGCATGTTAAGTTCTGAGTTCTCCATTCGAATCGTTCGTTTCTATGCTGTCTATATCAAACAATGACGGTATTATACAACCATAGGCCGAATATCTAACGATAGACTGAAATATAATCCGTTTGCATTGTTTGGATTTGTTCAAAATATAATTTATTGGTCTAGATTTTTTATATCATAATCAGAAAATATTGAATTTGAATCGTTTTGAAATAAGATTTTTAATTAGAATTTGATAAATAACCTATTTTTTGTAAAAAGTTCTAAGGATATTTTTTTGTATTCTTAATTTTATTTTATTTATACTAAATAAGAAAAATTCTATAAGTCTAAAGCCTTTTAATAAAGAAAAAATAAAAATAAAAATTACAGATATAAAAAAAATTAATATATATATATATTTATTATTGATTGTATATCTTATATTAATATTTTTTGAGTAAAGAGTCGGTACCAAATTTATGAATTTTGAAAATTTTAACTCCAATAAAAACTTAATTTTTTATTTAATTTACAAAATTTTATGTTAGGAAGGAAATAAGTTAATAAATAATTAATTTTAAGAGACTAAAATACAAGAATGCAGCAATTTTGGAACAAAGAATTGAGAAATAGTCTGCGTAAATCTGATGCTACTTCAGTCTCATCTGTATTCGACTCACACGCAGGTTTGCATTTCATTAACATATCACGTATCCTACATTGGATGCATCGGGATGCGATAGCTGACGTCTTCATAAAGAATTTGTGAAAGATGCAAACACGTGTGCGTCGAAGAAATATTTTCTATTTATATTATGATAAATATTATTACATAATTATGCAATATGTGAAATATTTTTCAAAATTTGTACATAATAATATTTTATCAATTTTATTTTTATTTATTTACAACAGTAATTTCCGAATTAATTTTTTATTAGAAATTGATTGAATTTGTTATATTTTTTTCTCTTAAATTAATTATTTTAATCTCAAAATTAATTATTTATTAACTTATTAATTTGTTATTTCTTTCTCTTAAATTAAGCATTTAAAATTATCACGACTGAAAAAATGAGATAATATCGGAAGATAATTACCGAAATATTCGGCGCTCCGTTTGGCGTAATAATCTTCCGCTTTTATTCTCATTTTCACTTCACTAAAATCTATGCACTTATCGATTCCATCCATTCATCTTGAATCACCAAAAAGAAGATATTTATTATCTACAATTGAAGTTAATGACCACTTAATGATTGATTCGTTGAGACGTTCATATTAAAAACATAAATTAAATTGAATATAAGAATTTTAAAGTTTATATAAATAACACTTTTTAATATAAAAAATATTAAAAATATATTTTAATAAAAACACGAAAGAGAGAGAGAGAGAGATATATATTATTTCTTTGCATTTGCGAGATTAAATTCATCAATTTTATGCCGATATTTAGTTGAAAAATTAAAAAGAAAAAAGTACACGGGAGTTGACAAGGGTAAAACCGATCTGTAGCGTAAGGCGCGATGGAACTGAGCTGACATTCGAATATCTCTCGAGGATACCCGACCATCGCGTCTCGACGTTCATGCGAGGCGCAGGCGCGTCGCTAAGACAGCATCGCTCGTAGCAACTTTCTGAATCCACGTGGCGATTCATTGATCATTATTATACCGATGAAATCAACCAAAAGCTTTTTATAATTATCAGAACATAATTTTTAGAATTTATCGCGCAGAATGTATCAAAGCAATGTCCCTCGGCTAAACGTAAATCACATTTTTGAAATCTCTTACGTCCTGTGTATTTGTCCATTTTTTTAAATTAAATTATATAAAGATTTATATTACTTAACAGAACAATTCTCAATAGTTTAAAATAAAAATCTTTTATTAATAATTATTAAATTTAAAATAATGATTAACTGAAATAGGAAGAATTTTTTGATCTGTAAAATTCATCTGCAAAAGACAACTTTCAACATTTTTATTGTCCGTTTATCCTGGATCTCATACTTTTCTAAAAGTGGAGATGTAAAACAGGGGGTCCATTCAGTGATGAATTGAAATTCCACTGGGATAACGCAGCTTTTAAAGAAAGTGCCGGTCATTTATCAACTCTTTTATTTTCACTGCCCTTTAATCCCTAAATCGCTATCATTCTAGTCTAGTAATGATTTAATCATCTTTTACTATATGTATCTTTTACTATATGTATATATATATATATATATATATATATATATATATATATATATATATATATATTTTTTTTTATTATTTTTTTAAAAATTATTTTTTTATATAAAATAAATATATTATCAAAAATATATATCTATATATAATCTTTTTTTTTCTTCTCATGCATAATATATATATAAAATAAAAAAAAATATATATATATATATATATATATATATATATATATATATATATACACAATTTTTA
>Ga0157363_1005442_pt1 | contig 11864 bp, 5 predicted proteins | sample AttsexASBM1_FD_111477 | JGI IMG/M metagenome (GOLD analysis project Ga0157363, IMG submission 111477) | Fungus gardens microbial communities from leaf cutter ant in Ribeirão Preto, State of São Paulo, Brazil - Atta sexdens ASBM1 | ecosystem: Host-associated > Fungi > Mycelium > Unclassified ...
TTTGTTGAAAGAAGCTCATGCCATCCATCTCCTTGCTGAATTGATTATCAGAGTCAGATATGATGAACCATGGTTCAACTAATGCTTCCTTCACTTTTTGTACTCACCCTGCTGTTATGGCAACCACTTATCACAATGACAAATGACAGCACAAACGAGTAAATCTCTTAGATTGGATATAATGTGGGAATTTCACAAGAGAACTCAACAAGGAGTCTCTGCTAAATTAGAGTCCTATATATACAAGACATGCTTGGTCCATGCTACCAATAATTAAGCCTGCCCTATTGTCCATGCTACACCCTCATGTCTTCTGCCTCATGTCTTACTCAAGGCCACCATGTTGTATACATGTGTCCTGAGGTCATGTTCCAGATCCTTCCACCATATTCTAGGCCTATGGCATCACATCATGTGACCTGTCATGTGACTGTGGTGTCATGTACCTCTTCATTGTCCAAGAGAAAAATAAAAGAAAAGAGAAAAGAAAATCAATATAAAATCAGAAAAATAAAAGAAAAGAAAAATAAAATTGTTAGTGTTCAAGCATCCCATAACACCTGCATCTACTCTCCTGTCTATTTGTTTGAGAATTACTCAACAAGGCTGTGTCTATTTGTACTATTATGTTGTTAGGTCTACTAAGAAGCCCACTATTCTTTTTCTCCATGGCTTTCTAAGCATCAGAGATTATATCTTTTTCTGACAAAGGATATGATGTGATTGCCTTAGATTTCCTGGGCTATAGTGATACAAGTACTCTGGATGATGTGAACCAGTATAATGGTTGGTGATATCATTGATGTCCTGAATAATTTGAGTTCAAGCTCACTAGTAATCTTTTTTAATTTTTTTAATTTTTTATAATCAATAATTTATTATATGAGATACAGTGGTAGTAGCTCCACTTCTTTCTCTTATACCATTATCTTGTATGGTAGTGCCCAACAGAAAATTAGCAAATAAATACATTGTATTCTATTACTAGTAATCTCTTCAAGTCCTTATATTATAAAATTCAAAAAATCTCAATCCAAGAAATCTGCATCTGATCTTCCAATTCCTAAAGGTCCCTCTGTTTTATCTCTTCCCAGTAGTTTGAGAGATGGTCCATCTGACTCATCCATATCTGAAATAAACTATACTGAGAGTATCACCCAGACTGCCAACATGTTATTGGCCAGTCAAGTCAATAGTGGAGCATCACAAGGATATACTATACCATATACCCCTATTAAGCCTACTGTCATTGAAATGGTAGTAGAACATATTCCTATACTTCACATCCAGAGCATGGAAAATACTACAGCCAGACCAATTTTGCAATCTTTGGCTATTCTATATCAAGAAAAACATCCTGTGGACTCTGATCTATGGGACAGCTCCTTTGCCCCATTTTAAATATTTGAGGTAGACTAATACATCATCTGTTCTCTTTACCAAATAATGTTGTTTATTAAATAATAAATTTTAGGCAACAAAACCATAGAGAATATACCCTTAATATCTAAGTTCAGATTGGTAGCATGGCTATTATAAGTGCTATATATGAGTCTGGATAAGACAAACTTATTGCAAACAATAACAAATTTATTTGATAATACATATTATCCCAATTTAATAAGAGGATAACAACTTTTCCAACTGCTATAACGAGCAAATCTATAGAAGTTTCTGAAATTCCCACCTTCATTCTCTCTAGACTAAGTAAAGAAATATTGACCAAGTTGAAATTTAGCAAAAACATAAATACTATAAAGAATATTGTGCTCAGGCTTTAAGAAGTAATATGGAAGATATTATTTGCATCAAGAATATCTTCTCAAAAATACCAACCAAGAAAGTCATTGAAATCAATAACATAGTCAACAACAACAAGGTGAATTTGAAAAAACCCAAAATTAACATAACAACCAAGAGTCTATCAAGAAAACAAATTATAATTCTGATAAACACATATAACTCTGAGATCATAGGTAATTTTGCTAATAATCACATTGCCAATATCAATGGATATCTTAAGAAGGCCAAATTGGCTACCATTGCCAAATTAATTTGAGTTGAAAACAAAGGCATCGTCATCAAAACCAACAAGACCTCATTTGTTTCAGATATGAGTATTATTAAGAAATATCTCAAATAAAATAATGACATCAATTAAAATCATATTGATAGTTCTAACATTTCCAAATCTAAGTCATATTTGAAGATCTTAGGTCTTCCATACATATTATAAAAGACTAACCTCCCTATCACCTCTAATTTAATCAAAGAAGTAATCAAAGAAATACACATTTTCAATAATGTTATTCTAGCTTCAAAACTTTATATTATCAAAGCATTTTTAAAGTCTGACATAGCAGTAGGTTGGATTGACATATGAGATTCACAGAATAGATCCAAAGTAAAAAGTATTATCAATCAGCAATTCAACATCAGTTACTATATTGCTACTATCTGTAGCATAAATATGAACACTGGTATTCCATAATACAAGAACTGTTGAAAATGAGGCTACTCAACTCTTGGATGCAGGTTGTATAGGTCCAGATGTATCAAGTGCAATAGTCCACATAATATAGAACATTACAGAAAGATAGTGTAGTACTGTAAGAAAATTTTGAAGACAAACTTTCCAAGGCTTGAAATAAAGAAAGAAGAACTATGTTCCCACTCCTTCAATTGCATCAATTGCAAAGGGGACCATCAAGCAGACAGTAATAACTGTCCTTTCTAGATAAACTATTTCAACAAAGAGTGGTATAATGAAAAACAACAGGGGCTCTGTGAAAGTAGGACTACATCAACATGCCTTGTTATATAATTTTAGTTTTTGTTCTTTCTTTTCTCTTTTCTCTTTTCTTTTTCCTTTTCTTTTAGCTTGTATTTAAGTAGTTACAAATTAGTTACCACAGTCTGCCACCATATCCCATGTAATAAATTGTTGATTTTTTTAAATAAAAAAAAGAACACAATGGTAGACTGTGGTAATTACAATATAACAAGGAGAGAAAAAAGAGAAAATAAAATAAAAACAAAGAAAGAAAAAGAAAAAACAAACTATATGAATGTCAGAAGAAAAGACCTCTCTTCATGTAATACCCTTCTAGAAGCAAAAAGCTCCAGGATTGAACTCTAGGAAAGTAACAATATCTTTAAGTGATTCTATCTTTAGATTTCAAGACATCTATTGTTACTTATACTTATCCAGCTCTCTACTATAGTATTTACTACAGGTAAGTAGTTTCCAATTGTTTACACTGCACTATACTGTTGTACATTCTGTTTCTTCCAACAGGTTATAGGTCCTAGTTGTCTTGCTCTCTAGACATTACTGATTTGTATCCTCCTTAAGACTTTGTAGCTGCACTTTCTTTTGATCTTCCTCTTTTTCTAAAGCTGTAATAAAATTTCTCTTTCTTTCCACTATTAGGCCAGTAGTAAATCTCAATAGTATGATTATAGTAGCTATAATCAAGATTGATACAAACCAACTGGTTATGGTATTTTTTCTTTCAAGAAATTACTGAGGTTTGAGGTACAGTGATTGTGTAATATATTTGTAATGTGGACTTTAATGATCCTGATCCACTAGACCTGAATTTGAGATATAGCTTCAGTAGATAACATATTTCAATATAAGAATGTGATAGGTAAATCCTATGAACAAGATAAGAAGTTTAGAATAATTGTTTTAAAGTTACTATTACTGATGTCATTATCTAAAGTATTTGCCTATACCCATTTGGTACATATTAGGATAATGTAACATGGAAAGTTATCTAAATCAGAATAAGTCATGTTTCTAAGTTCTTACTTAAAATTCTGTCCAGTTATATCTAATACCACTTCATATCTAGCAATATAAGAGAAGTTTCTCCTATGTTTATGCTAAGGTTAATAATGTTTTTGGTATTAAATATAAATATTCTCTTTACTCATACATTGTAGACTCTCTGTAAGAAAGCTTACTACCTTGTGGTACTTCAAGCCCCAAACACTACTAATATCTATTAACAACACTATGAACTTCACCACTTCTTTCATATCAAGAACCAAATATCACAGACTTTGTCAATAAAACTCTACTGTTCCTACTATTTAATCCCACCAAGTGCTATTATTTGAGCAGCTATCATTCTGTATCTCTTGCTAATTCTGTATAATATTTCTATTAGAGTTCCTGACTATCTGGCCACAATAATTCTCTGGTTATGTCAGTGTTATTTTACCAGATTGGAATATAGTCTGGAGTATATATATATGATAGTTACTGTGTCTTCAGAAGATAACTATTGTTTGTATTATAGTCAAAACAATATACTTAGGTATCTCTTGAAGCAAAAACTCTACTAAACTCTGTGAACTTTATCCAGTCATCTTAATACTCTTTATTTAGTGAAAGAAGGTATAAGAGATTTCTGTAGTATTATAGCTATCACATTTACATCATAATGACTATAAGTTGGAAATAACAAGAGAACTTGACAAGGATTTTTGTTTAATTAGATAACTACTTAGTGTTATATACTAAATTCCACTCTAATAGCTATAATGTAATATTATCTAGAATATTCTACCAAGTTGTTATAACTTAAGACTAAGAGTAAGATTTATAAAAGAATCTTATATTAGATTAACATAAGAAAACTTGATAGAGTTTCTAAGTACAATGTATCTATCTTATATATACTAGGCTGTTAGTCCATACTAAACTAAACCTAGCCTATCCTCAAGAGCATATGTATTATATACCATTGACATGTGATATAACATAATTCTCTAGAATTGTCTATATCCTTTTATGTGTTACATGATTATGTGACTTTAACTATGACCTATCTGACTTCATCTGTGACATCTGTGACAGTCATATGTTATGTTATGCTAAACCCTAATCCTAAGTTCCAAAATAAAATAAAATAGAAAAGAAGAGAAAGGAAAAATAAAATAAACCAAGTCCAATATTTACAACTCTAACACAAGTTTTATAGTATATAATCATAATATACGACTTGTCTGGTAATTTTGTGATGTCAAATCAGGTGATGTGTCATATAACTCTTTTCACATATACTTAGTATAAAATAAGAAAATAAAATAAAAGAAATACAAGTCAGTTCATAATACATAGAGTATTATTTGTTAGTAGTATGTTAGCAGTAGTAATATGTAATGTAGTACTGGTAGTTGGTTGTTTGATAGTGCTATCTATGTATCCAAAAACTATTTTGACTTTAATAGTAATATAGATAAATCTACTATATACTACTGTCACATCCTAATCTAACCATATTTGTTCTAATCTACAGATAATACCTGCTAATCCATCTGTACTTTCTGTTATAATTCTAAGCTTGACTTAGGTTGTAATCCAGTCAAAGACTTGAGTAAGATTGAAGGAGATGATCAATTGGTAAAGCATAAGAATACAGGCTTGTATCTCTAGCTATATATATCTAATGACTATGAGAAAAGAAGAAGATATTTACAAGAAAACAATGAAGAAAAAATGAGGCAAACATGAGAAAGCTTCTACTTATTACAATTTAAGTCTCAAAGTATTAAATATATACTGGGCTAATAGTCCATACTATACTAAACCTAGCTTACTTTAAAGAGCATGTGTTAAACATGTTATATGGTATTATCATTCTAGAACCTTTTATATCCTTCTATGTGATATTATAAGGAGATCGGCATTTCTGAGCTTTCTCTTCTATATTTTTTGGCTGATCCATGATCCGTAACTCTTTCCCACATCCATATTCATCTGCTTTTCTAATTTTCTACATTCTAGATCCCTTCAGGCTGCATACCAATACTCTCAACCATCTAGATATATTGTGAAACTTACTTTTCTGCACTCTCTTGCTCTTCCACAATACTCTATGATCTTCTAAAGTTTTCTAGTATTATCTACACATCTACTTTCCTATGCTCTGGAAATACCTACTAAGCACTCTAGCTCTCTTCCATTTTGGTTACTCTAATCTAAACTGTTTCTGATTATGTAGTCTTTACCTTTAGGAATCCTTATTCTATTCTCTTAGAATTTTCTGGAGGTAAGCATATAGTTTAGTATTTCTTAGACAATAGACTTAGAATTTCCTAGAAGTTTAAAGTGTTAGACCCTTCCACCCAGTTTTCCTAACAAATATATAATATATGATAGGTTTAAAAACAGTTTGTAACAGTTATATTTGATGTTACACTAAACCCTAACTCAAAGTTCAAAATAAGAAAATAAAATGGAAATAAAAATAAAAATATGAAATGAAATGAAAATAAATACAGTCTACTATCTTCAACTCTGATACTACTATTATATAAGGCATTATTTAATAGTACATAAGATAAATGTAAAACATAGTAAATCTAGGTCAAGACAGAATGAACTCTAACATGTTAGAGTTGTGAAAGTTGGACTTCATTTATTTTTCTTTCTTTCTTATTTTTATTTTATTTTCAATTTATTTTTTATTTTTTGGAACTAAAGTTAGAGATCAGCATAACATTATTTGTCACTGTCATACAATCATATGACACAAAGGAAGATAGTAGAAGATTCTAGAAAGATAATATCATATAGTATATTATTCACATGTTAACCTTAAGGCAAACATATAGTTATTTAAGGTAGGCTAATATAATAGAGTATAGGCCATTAGTTTTAGGTATATTTATTAATCTACTCTAAGATCTTTGAGTTGTAACATAACACATGTCCAAAGCATATTTAATATGAGGTAAACATTTGTAAAGCAAAAGGTAAAATCAGTTGTAACACTTTCAAACCTCTTCTAGTGTGGATCAACACTCTATTCCAAGTTGACTACTCTTTAGACATTCTTCCTAAACAACTCTATAGATCTTTATTATTACATTCAAGAACTATTCAAACCTAAGGTAACTTGCTTATAGTAAGTATTTTCCAGATAACTATTTTATGTAGAGTCTTTAGTGTCAGAGTTGTAAACAGTTGACTTGGTTTCAATTTATTTTCTTTCTGTTTTATTTTATTTTTCCATTTTATTTTACTTTATTTTAGTTTTCATTTTGAACTTAGACAAAGAGTCTGATATGACATCACACACAAGTCATATAGTGGTCATACACAATCACATGACACAAAGAAGATCATAGAAGATTCTGGAGTAAGTAACATTATATAGCATAATAACAACATGTTGGCTTTATAGAAAACATATATAATTTAGGGTAAGTTAGTCATAGTGTGTGTACAGACTATGGTCTGTAGTATATAAGATAAAATATCTTATACTTAGAACTCTATTGAGTTCTTTTGTGTTACTCAATACAAAATTTATTTTTTGTCTTTACTCAAGGACTTTAGTCATAACACTTAAAATGTTACACTATAAACCCTTATCCTGAAAATCAACCAAAACTAATACTTACTTCTAGTGTTGGCAACATATCTCACTACCTGCTAGTGAACTTGTCTCCTACAAGACCCTAAGTAAGACTTCTAAAATATACAACCAGTGCAACTAGTAGAAATGTAGTATATAAACTAAAGCCAAAGGTTATTTGACATTATATTTGACATTCTAGATAATATTGACTTCTTCATCTATTTTTCAAGAACTCACTACAGGTTTCAGATAATGAGATGTGAACTATGTCTAATAGCTATTTAGTTTATACTATCAAACTTATTGTTATCAGAAAAGATTAGTAGTGTATTAGTTCCAGTAGACATTGTATGTAGTTATGTAATAAATTGAGTTTGTTGTAAGTTATACTTATCTCAGGAGTCACTAGTAGAAGGCAGATAAATGAGAAGAGAAATACATAAAAAATGTAGATATATATATATATAGCTCAGAAAACTGATAGTTGGCAGAATAAAAGAAGATAGAATATGGAAGATAATAATAAAATTCTCTGTGAGCATTCTATGTTATTTATATAAGAAACTAACTCTCTCTATCAGAACTCATTACCTTATGATTTTATTCTTAACATCTGAAATTATAACTAGTAACAAGCCAATATTGTTCACAATAGTTTGTATTTTATACATCACAGATAAGTTCTTATACTTAATCTGTAACTCTATATCTAACAACTATTCAATCTGATAATCAAGTAACATTAATGCTAAAATTTATTGTTAACAGCAACACACTTATTTCTCTATCAGAACTTTATTTAGCTTCATTCTCAATTCTGAAATTATAAAGATAAGGGTCAAGTTCTCATACTTGATCCATAACTCTGTACTATTGTTATGAACTTCTTACACTATACTTAATATAGTTTTCTTACATCTTCCTTTCTTCTTAACATAGGTTGTTTTTTACAGATGGGTTTTGAGCCATATTAACAAGATTCAAAGTTTGAGAGTGTCTTGCAGCTTATAAACTAGATAAAATTCATACTTGAAGAAGCTAGATTATCTATCTAGAAGTTATAGGATGATATGGCTAAGTATTACAATTGATACTAGATTTCTACTATGATTTTCCATTCTAGAGATAAGGTATTCTTTGATATAGCAGATATCTATACCATATATTCTTTCACAAAACTCACACACTAATACCTTATTCTATATATAGTGAAGAAATAGATAGGTTTTATGTCATACTACTTTAAGCTACCTACCTTCATTGTTCAATGTTATCAAGTTAACTGCAGTATTAGAATTCCTGATCCCTAGTCAACAAAATCCCACTTATCCAAACCCAATAATCATTGATAGAGAAGAAGGATAGGAGGTAAAGAAGGTATTAAATAGCAAAATACAATATCTATTCTTTTACATACTTTTATACTATGATCTGTCATCCATTTGTTATATACTCTTCTGCTTTCTATTTTCTAATACATCTCTCAATTTTTGATAGTTCCTGACTACACTTGTCATGGTACACTTGAACCCTTAGATTTTTCTTTTCTTTTTATCTATTTTCTTTTTCTTTTATTTCTTGGACAATGAAGATGCATGTGATTGTGGTCACATGATGCATCACATGACATTACATCATAGGCCTAAAAAGTTGTAGAAAGGACTAGAAGAAATAATGTCAAGATATATGTATATGGTATGTTGACCTCATAGTATACTTATAGATAATATATGGACCTTAGGGTAGGGTTATTTATTGTTAGCATGGACCATGAACTATTTGTATAGATAGGGTAGCAATATATTAGGGACTCCTTGTTGAGTTCTCTTGTGATTTCCACAAGACTCTCACCTTGTAAGACTACTTAGTGTGTTATTGACCATCTTGGTTAGTGGTTGCCACAACAACACTAGTGTTATTGGTCCACTCATGTAAGCATAGTGTGATAGATTGGAGAATGCACACAAGAGTATATAGTATAGTTGTCATCTTCAAAAACCCCATTTCATTCTCTTAGGTTTCCCTAGAGGTGAGTTGTGTAATCAATATCACTAGAACAATAGACTTAGGTTTCTCTGGAGTTTTGAAGGTTCTGCACTTCTGCTCAGTTACCCTAGTAGTTTCTTTCTGAGTGAATGCTTTTCTTGCATATAGAGACATCTACAAGACAACATATGTGAATGTCCTCACTACACAAGCTGTAGGTTGGTCAGGTATTATTTCAAGTACATTGTTGAGTTTCTACAGAATAATACTCAGGGATTTTGCTTTCAGGATGATATTGTTCCTTTCTTTCTCTCATATATTAGCTCTGTCTACCACAGGACCGCAATTGAGCACCATATAATAAATTGATGATTTTAAAAAATTAGTCATTCATAGTCAATTAACTACAATACCCCCTTCCCCTTCCACTTGCGTCAAGAGTATAATGCGAGTATAATGCACGCACACAAATGTGAAATCACAACACCACAAAGAAAAGATACATATAGAGCACTTTTCAAATCACATGTAAAATAAAGTCAGTATAAAACCTTTCTAGCTCCGGGGATCCTTTGGCAAACTATCATACGTAGGAGGAATCTCCTCTGCTCCATTTCCATCGAATAATCTCCCTGCATCCTGATGAACAATGACACTACTACGCGTCGGAGTTGTACTCCTCTTCTTACTCTGTGAAGGAGAGGATACTGAAAAAGACATAGGGGGAGAAGTCGACGAAGCGCGTTGGTGTTGTTGTTGTTGAAGTGGCTTCGAATAGGAGTACGCCACGGGAACAGGCATCGACATCAAAGGTTCGCTTTCAGTGGCGTTCGACACCGTCAATCGACCACTAGATGTGGCATTCCCAAATGCCTCTCTCTCCTTGGCCGACATTCTCTGGGTGGTTCCTCCCATTGTACCACTACCCATGGAATTCGAGTGTCCATGGCCCGAAGACTCAATTTCGGAAGGAGATACAGACGGACCAGGGGACGGACCTTGACCCGGGTATACAGTGATCGGCGGGGAATGAACTCCGTTGCGACCACCAAAAGAAGGTGTATATCCTCCGTCAGCGGTTGGAGGGGATCCATGCCCATGCCACGAGGAAGCATTGCCATTTTGGGTATGCGGGTATGTAGCATCTGGGTTGTTGGGATAGAATCCTGTTGCAGGGGCAGGAGTTGGAATGAAGGGGCGTTGGTCCATACTAGGGCGAGCAGAATGTTGTTGTTGAGACATTTGAAGTGGCTGGTAGGGGTATGGTGTGATTGCAGGAGCACCTGTTGCCGACTGGTCTTCATCGTCGAGATCGAAGCGCTTATCTCTGTTATGGGTAGTTACGACATGTGCAGGATCAAAGTTGCCATCGAATAGGTCTTCTTTGTCTTGTCGGCGTTTGCGAAGGATGAACCATACGAGAAGAATCAGGGCGGAGAGACCAACTACGCCTAGAATGTGATATTTTAGTCAGTTGAAAAGGCAACAAAAGGTGGTGCGCACCGCCGACAACACCGCCAACAATGGCGCCTGTATCTGGAGAGTTTGGGCTTCCGCTGGTTTCGTCAGGGGTACTGGTAGACAAAGGAGTCTGAGTGATGGTGGTCTGGATCACTGAGGTGTAGGTTTGGCCATTGGTTACCCCGCTGAGTATGTGCCATCAGTGCAGCACGACGCAAACAAGTGGAAAGTTACATACATGACTGTCGACAGTATAAGTGTCGATGGGGGAGAGGACGAATTTGGTGCTGTCGTTGCCGGAAGAGCAGATAAAGGCGAGTTGGTTATAGGAGGAGTGGACGTGGTCGACGTGGACGGCGGTGAAGGAGAGGGTGGTAGCTGTTCATCAGATGTCGTTGACGAGTTAATTGTGGGCGTATTTTGCGAAGCCGGGGGCAGGATGGAAGTGGTGGGTGGTGTACTAGTAGATGGGGGCGGAGATGGCGGGGGCAGCGAGGAAGAGACTTCCGGGGGCGGCGGCAACGACGAGGATGACAACGACAACGACGACGACGAGGATGGAGGCAGTTGCTGGCCTGCGGGCGGGGCTGAGGACGGTTCCAATGGAGTTTGGGACGGGGCAGACACCGGAGAGGCCATGCCTGCCTGCAAAGAAGATCCCACAGCCACAGCCCTCATATCAGAGACCAACATGTTTCCCACGCTCAATGCTCGCTGAATTCAAAGCAGAGGCTTTCAGCTGAATTCAAGGTCATAAGCTGATGGAGGAAATGCAAAACAGCAGCGCACAGTTGACTAGGCATAATTCCGGCTCTATAATCCCCATGCGAGCGTGCATCAAATGATCACACAAGCTGTGTGAGGTGTGTTTTTCTTTTAGAATCTCGTTCTTGCTCCTAAACCTTACCATATCGACTAAGTTGGACGTGGTACAGATTTTTCGTGTATTAACAGAAACCAAACAAGCCGTCCTACGACACCCCAAAAGCCTTTCGCCCCATCGTTCTCCTTAACATGTTAGGAAAATTAATTGAAAAA
>Ga0157363_1005443_pt1 | contig 11863 bp, 13 predicted proteins | sample AttsexASBM1_FD_111477 | JGI IMG/M metagenome (GOLD analysis project Ga0157363, IMG submission 111477) | Fungus gardens microbial communities from leaf cutter ant in Ribeirão Preto, State of São Paulo, Brazil - Atta sexdens ASBM1 | ecosystem: Host-associated > Fungi > Mycelium > Unclassified ...
TACGCGACGAACTTCGGTGCCGGCATGATCGGTTCCGGAACCGGCGGAAGTGGAGTCGGTACTTCGGGTGGAAGCGGCGGAAACGTCGCAATAGCAAGCGGCGTCGCGACGTCGTACAATACCAGCGGTTACGGAGCGCGCGGTATCGAAGGGCAGATTATGTCCTGCGTCTTTAAGGTCTTGGTGACCCGTCTCATCGGTTCCACAAAGCAGCTAAAGGCTCAAGAGAACATCAGCCTCTATTGTGATGTGCGACAGTTGATGACGTATGTCAAGGAGGCGCACGGTGGTATTTTCCGACGGGTCGCTCTAAGTGGAATCCTGGATTCCGCTGATCGACCGAATAAACGATATAACAGCAATATGCAGACAACACGTGTCATAAGGTATATGGATAAATATGAACATTCTAACCCAGAAATAATCATCTGATTTTTTAATGTAAATGATTGAGATATCTTTATACCTTAATTAAAATCACTATTATAATACATTATATATTATTAATTGTTTTCCGATTTATTAATATTTGAGAACATTATGAATATTAATTTAATCACAATTTTCTAAAAAAAAGTAAAAACCAAACATTATAAATGAAATAAGCAAGTTAAGTAGCTTATATATATATATATATATATATTATGATATAGTATTTATGATATTATATATAGTATTTATGACAATATTTCTAAAACAAAGATTTTGATTAACATAACTCTTTTTATTGCAAATTTTTGTTGAAAATATATATGTAAAGATTTGTAAAAAGTAGTTATCAAAAAAGAAAGAAAATGTAAAAAAATACAATTTCACTTTACAATTCACATTTTGCTGCTAAGATGTAAAAACATTCCAAGTGATTATTCTCGGATTAATAATAATAGCTAATTATAAGTGATCTTGTTAGAAAATATTATTTGAGAAGTGTGAACAAAAAATGCTTTTTAAGAATTCTATCACAGGGTCCTTCTACATATTTAATATTAATTTCGCAGACATATTCATCAATCGGATTTAGAGGAACATGCAGATATCGGGGGAGACACGTGTTATACCGTTGACGATAGAGGCACACGAAAGTTCCTCTTTAAGAAAAGGAGCACATCTTCCACTTGTGCTGTAAATATAATAATAATCGCAAAATAATTACACTGTTATCTGTCATTCTGTATAGTATTAAAAAGGTTAACTGGGTAGGCGGGATCGAATTTACAGAGTCTTCTCGAGACGGAATTGAGCGAGGAAAACATAAAGATTAGTCAAAGCCCGTTGGGTAATCTGCGTAAAAAACATCATGTGTTGACACCCAGGCAGAGCGAACGTAATTTAGGTATTCTAGGCGAGCCTTCTTTGGGACCGCGGAAATCGACGCGGTTTCAAATTGGCGGTATCGGTGAGCAGCAGGAATTGCACGTATCATTTGCGGAGCACTGTGAGCCATTATATTAAATCGTTTCGATCGGTTTTAGTTAATTGGTTCCGGAAGGAGTATAGTCGGACCGATTCTACCGATAGCCATGAAAGTAGCGAGTCGCCTACAGACGGTAGCTTTGTTAGGCAACCCAGCTTCCATTACGGCCATCGCAGCGCATCGCGAAGCAGTCGCGGGTAAATAATCTATTTAAAATACTAATTCGTTGTTACGTGCCTACATAAATTATTCCATTATGTTAAGAAATAAAGAATAAGAAATTACGTATACACATTGAAATGCGATTTTTTCCTAGGGTTGGTATATCTCTGCAAAAGGCAAAACGTCGGATGGAGGATCAACTGAATAAAATCGGTTTTGGAAAGAATAAAAAGAAAGAAAGCATGGAAGAAACGCCCGGAAACTGTAAGAGTTATTTAAGCTTGCATATCACAGAAATTAATTTCTTTTTGTATGGGAAGTTGAAACTAATCAATTATCATTTTTAGATGTATATAAGAAATAAGAAATAGGAAATAAGAAAAATGTCCTCTAAGTAAGAGGACATTTGGCAGTTTTATTTGTATATAAAGTAAAAACAATCAGAAATATTTTGATCATTATTAAATGTTTATAAAAATACCAAATATTGCCAAATCTTAAAGATATATATATACATCGAAAATTTAAAAAATTTTATTTAATATTTTTTTGACAAAAAAGAGACACCTTGCACATATGATTACATGTAAATTATTATTTTGCTACAAAATTTGTTTGCGCGAATATTTATTCACCATCCAAGTATATCCATATCTGTTTTTGATTAGATTTCAGTCGAAAGAATTCTATAGAGCTAGGCGAGGTTTGTAGAGAATCCGAGTTTGTTGTACTGAAAGAGAGAAGATTAGTATCACGCTTCGCGGTATTTGAAGGAATGTTACGATTTTCCTTTCTTCTGGAAACCTGCCAACCAGGCTCAGTTCCCGATCCTCATCTAATGGCGTCGCTTCTAGATCTTGTAATGATTACTTATATTTTCATATTTTATATTTTTGTAAAATGTAATAGAAATTAAATGTACTTAACTATGCGATTACAGCCATACGCGCCGGTAGTATCTCGCGCCTGCTTGATATTAGAATGCGCGCATTTGGTGCATCAGTGCAACAAAGGCCACTGGCCCGCATGGATGAAGCATAATTTCCCCATGTTTCGACCGTCTGTGCCGATAAACAGTCGAAACGCCTCTACTGCACTTAGACGCGTTCATATACTGCAACGCACAGCGGGAAAATTATTTTATCAATGGGCAGAGGTATTTTTGAACAATAGACATTTCTTTTTTTATTGAAAGAGTTTGTGATAAAATAAAATATATAAAATTGTAATTAAAACAGGCTATAGGAGCACGTTTAGAAGAGTTCTTAGCTGAAGATAAGCAAAACATGGAGCAGGTAACCACCATAGTATCTGATGAGAGCAAACAGAGAGATTTGATTTTGGAAGATGAAGAAGAAGATTTTCTTGATGATGGTAATATCTGTGTTTAAAATATGACAACATCGATTCAGTAATCAGATAGAATATAATTAAGATTAACTTTCAGCTAGTATAAATAATTATGGATCCCAGTGTCCCTTCGCGTTACGTCTCGTCGCTTGCGTTTTGCTGTTGGAAGTGACAGCGTTTCTTAGAGAGACTTATCAAACTTTGCCGAAGTCAAGTAAACTGTTAACAAAAGAACGTCCCCCGGCTTGGGAAAGAATGTACAGCCGAGAAGCGAATCGACGGTGGAGCGTGGCTTTGTCGTCCATGGGCCATTCACAGGCATCCGCGCAGAGTCTTCAATCTATAGCTGGCGATCGCGAAGTTGTCGGTTAGTCTAGAATGATATATAATTAATGGAGCGCGTAATTTGAAATAAAATCATCTTGTTCCGAAAACGGCCATGAAGTACTTGACCGGCAAAAATATAAATTTATTCCATAGCGGAGCGCAAAATCAGTTTTGTCCTCTACGAACCCGATAATGAGTCTGAAGGAAGCAGCAAATCAAATGTTACAATTCAAGGTGAAGAAACCCAAAATATCGAGAAGGAGAAAGCAAAGAGAGTGCAGGCATCTCAAAATAGACCATACCTTCTTCGTCGCAGTACTGCTACGACTGGTTCATTTAAAAAGAGAAGCCTTAAACTTCGTCGCAATACTAAGGAGGGCAAGGATACGGAATGCGAAGCGTGTAAATAAAATATTAAAATAAAAATCGAAGCTAATGTGAATATTATTAATTACCTATAAACATAATTAATTTTTTCTATAAATTCTCTTAAATTGTAGATTAATATCATTACGAAATTAATCTTATTTATTAACATTGACGATTACATATGCGTTTTAATAAAATTATTTTTGATCTAGATACAGTAAAACGCGCAGATTCAATTCAATCTAACAGTAAGAGGAAAGTAAGCTCCCTGTCTGATAGAAGCGATACGTCTGAACCTGGTGTCGCTGGCGAAGTCAGTGGCGATGAATCGCCTGGCATTCTCAGCGACGACCAGCCGCCGGAGAGTCCAAGCGATAGCAACGAAACCGATGAGACTAATAAGAATTTCCCATGGATGAAGGTGCTCGTGCAGGTTGCCAATTCCTTCAATTTTTATTGCTCCCATCAGAATTTCTGCCATCCTTTCTGTCATCGCCGACAAATGCGCGCTAGTAGTAGATTGATAAAGTCGGTGAGAAAAATCTATGGAGAAGAATTTGGTATACTAAACGGTACGGGTTTATTCGATATTGACTCTGATAAGAAGGATGACAAGAAAGATAAACGCAGCCGCAAAGTATCTGATCAAACTAGCACTCAGGTATCACCTATTCGAAGGAAAGACAGCGTGGGACGCAAGTACAAGTAATTCAAATTTTTTTTTAATATGCTACTATGGATATTATTTGTTAATTAAATAAATAGTTAACTTATTAAATATTAAATGAATATTCTGTGTAAAATTAATAGAATATTGTTAACTCACTAAATACTTTTGTCAATATATACATATTTAATTGTAAAAATCTCTAATCAAGATTTAAATAATTATCTTTTTCTAAATTACTTGATATTAATTTAATCAATTTTTTTACAGAATAGAAAAAAATTTGGATGGTTCTCAATCTGGTCGATTGACTCAAAGGGATTCCTCGAAGGATCTCGCAGAGCAAGACTCTGAAAGGGGCAAGGAATCCTTGAGAAGAACTACAACGAAATATGACATTGAACAAGATAGAGAGCCACCGCCGGTTTTGAAATACATAAAGACTCAAGTAAAGGACGCTTTTCATGCACCTTTGGCTACGTTAATCAAAGGGGCGGTCGTGATGACGGAAGATTTATTCGTGGAAGTATTGCCTGTCGCTTGGGAACTCTTATTAGAATCCAATCAAGAAGTCGCTGCATCAGCAGCGGCACTTTTTATAGTATCGGCGGTGCGAGCACCGAACCAGGCCAGTGATTTGATGCATAAAGGCCTTCAACACAATAATACTAGTGTGCGCATAAACGCCATTTTACGATTTCAAGTTCTGTGGAAATTACGATATCAAGTGTGGCCGCGGATGGAAGAGACAGCTCATTTAACTTTCAAAGTACCTCCGCCAGGAATAGAATTTACTCTGCCTTCACCGAAGATCGGAATAGAATCCTTGCCGGTAGTGGATCCACCCTGGATGCCTCAGGTCAAAACAAAAATGGAGGAGGTCACGATTAATCAGGAACATCATGTGAGTGAATAAATATTAAGAATTAATGCAGTAGTGAGTATACATTTTTTTTACACAGAATATTCTTGTTTAGAGTATAAAAAAATTATTGAATATATTGGAAATTTTGTATTTTCTAATGGAAACGACAGAAGTATTTAAAAATTTAACTAAATATAGATCTGAAAATAATTTTGCTGAAAATAATTTTGTTGTTGACGATGAAAAGAATTATGTAGACCGTTCAAATTGGTTGAACTATTAAAAGTTTTCGCAGTATTGTCATCAACATTTAAGCATTATATATAATTATTTTAATGACGTAAAGCAAAATTATTTTCAGATCAAATTCTTTTAGATACTTTAGATACTGTAAATTAATAGACTATTTGTGCCGCTTCTTATTTAGAGATCTCTAGTGACCGCAACGAAAACGCGGAAGAAACAGCAGACCGAACTGATCACGAGGGCTCTTCAGGCACAGGACGACAAAAAACGGGAAGAAAGAGAAAATTTTCTTATTACGACGATACCAATTACTGTACAAGCCGCTTACGAGCCCAGTCCAGTAGGGGATGATCACGGTGATGAAGGTATGCAACTCATTTCTTTCTAAATATCCATTGCTTGCAATTTCTCTCCTTTTTTAATAAAGGTAATGTAGGAGATGAAGATGCAGCTGAGACTGTCCCAAGGAATACTCAAACTCATCATAGTCAATCAGCTCTTTCGTTATTTCCTTCATCACTATGTTCAGCGATCGTTCAAATTATTAATCTCCTGGATGATCCAGCAGTCTCCGATGATGGAAACGCGGTGTACGAAGTGGCATATCAGGTACAAACAAAATAAATGTGTAAGCTATAATTTTACATGTTTTGTTATTTAATAATATTAATTTATTTTATATCAGGTAATCTGGAGTTGCTTGGTGGAAGATAGCGCGCTGTTTCTACGATACGTACTGGAACGTCTTACGAGAGAGAAGCAAGAGTTAATGTTTAAGGTTTTGAGACATCTTATCAGATTTGTGCCGAAATTACCGCAACAGGCTGCGTTTGCGCTTTATAATTATATTATTGGATATGTCATGTTTTACGTGCGCACTCCACACGAGGAAGGCCAAAAATTAATTGGAACCGCATTGTCAATTCTGTGGATGGTAAAACATAAATCTGTTTTCTTCACACGTTTTTATTTATCATTAATATAAAATTGCTAACAATGATTTTTTTCTGATATCAGGTGGTACACAGTGTACACGGCATTATGTTTAAAGATCTGAAGCAAATCCTCCGAAAGGAACAATGCGATGCGTCAATCCTACTCACAGCGAACGTTCCATCAGCGAAAAAAATCATCGTTCATGGTCCGCAGGATCCTGATGCTGGAGAAATACCCTCGCAATTTCCGGTGCAAGAGGACACGCAATTTTGTCAGATACTTCGAGAATCCTTGGATTTTTTTGGTATCGAAGAATCAAAGCATCACGAGTATTTCCTCGTGGATTATAAGACGCGTGAGTTCTTATTTTATTTAGCTATCTTCATTGTGCAATAATATTCCATTCCGTTAATATTGCTCAAATTTTTCATCAACTTACAGATCAAATACACAATCCATCATCATACGTTAGAGACTATTATTTTTTCAAAAGATCTCAATTCCCGCAAATCGAACTCGTTCACATGAAGCAGGAGGATGCATTCAATGCGTTGCAACGGCAGGAATTAATGCACAAATTCGTAGAAATAGGAAAGGTACTGTTGACCTGGGCGATTTTGAAGAATGTCGACATGGTAGTGCAAAGAGTTGTGTTTCTTCACGAAGAGCTCATGAAGCTACCGTCGTTTCCGCGAAAAGCGCTAGAAGCCGACTTGGACCTGTACAAAGGTGGTGAAATTGGCAGAGTATGTATTTAAATTTTTCTTATATACATTTTCTTATATACACTTAAACCTTCTTGATCTAATTGATTTATATTAAAACATTTAAATTGTTAAAAATAAAATACATTTATAAATAAATTTTCTTCTATAAATTCTCTTTATCTTTAGGAACTTCTTGGGTTGGACGTGATGCATAAATTTATGTGGGTTAGATTGATCGCACGCATGTTTGAGGCCATGGCCGGCAATTTTGCATATTCCGGTGATATTCATCTCTTTCTAAACGTTCTGAATGGCGCCGTGATTATTCATAGCGAGGATTCCTGCATTCTACGCTACGTCGTGGCGACCTACATAAACGCTGCGCATAATTTCAAAAACATTTTCTCAACGAACGGTTACTTGCTAATCATGCCGACCTTACTGCAACTATACTCGACGCATCAGACAAATAAGCTCGTGACGACCACTGTTGAGTACGCTGTCAAACAATTTTATCTCATGAATCGTAAGCCCTTCATTCTACAGATGTTTGGCAGTGTTTCTACTATATTGGACACGGATATTAAAAGTGTCCATGGCGAGGCTCATAAGGTTTGTTTCAATGATAAATAAAAAAAACATATAAATATTTCTTAAATAAAATTGATCGGAAAATAATATTGATCGTAATTTTATTAAGGTTCCATCTACGTGCCTATTTAACTTATTATTGAGTTTGGAAACTCCATCACCGGATCCACTTAATATAGGAGAATTAGTAAAAGAGGAGAAGCCTTTGAAAGCGATAGATTTTTGTTATCATGACGAAAACGAAATGGTTGATGTGCTTGACTGTATATCTCTCTGTGTGATGGTGATAGCTTATGCACCTGATTCGATTAGAGGCCAACAAATGCTGGTAAAATGTTCAACATAATATTGCTAACTTAATTTATGTATTATCAAAGGTATTACGTTATATTTTTTTATAGACAATATTGGAAGCGATATTGCCGTGCTACGTTCGGCAAATCCAATTACCCACGTACAATAAGGAAGGCAAAACAGAAAAGGAGATAATAAATCAATTAGCGATTGCAGTTAGAACTTTAGTCAACAATTCTGAAGCGTTGACAAAGTACGAATTAAATTCATCATTTGCTTCTCTTACAATGTTCGCTTCTTTTCAAAATGCAACTTAATACAAAATTAATACCTTAATTCTCACAGATATTACAATGGCCCGCAAAAATTGAGTCCTGAACATAAAGGTTCTAGTCAAAGAAATTACGGCAAAGGCCCGTATTCACCTGGTTTTGATTTCGAAGAAGACACTCACACGAAATATATAGAACATTCGAAAACTCGAAATTTTTACGACCGAGATGAGGATTTTCATAAAAACGAGTTCAGGAGACCGCGCGATACTTTGTTAAATATGGTTGGGGACTTTGTGGCTCGTTGTACTGTTCGTTTAATAGAACTTAATAGGAAGTCACAGGACGGAAAAACTATCGAATTACTGGATTCAAAATGTCATGTGGTAAATTAACGAATATCTTTGTGATATATATTTGCAATATTTAATTTATCTCTAGGAAATAAATTTAATTTTAATAAAATATTAGCAATATTTTATTAAATCCTTATTTTTATCAAACATAATTTTTTATATTTTTATTTTTTATATAATTATATATTTACTATTACAAGAAATTTATGTAAAAAATTTAAAGCAAAAATAATTTTTATTGTAGCGCTTAGCTGATATCGCTCATAGTCTTCTGAAAATTTCTCCATACGACCCGATCACTATGGCTTGCCGCGGTCTCAAACGATACATGAACGATATTCTTCCTTCAACCGAATGGGCAGCCGATGAAATGAGACCAGCGTTAACGTTAATTCTTAGAAGATTAGATAAAACCTTCAGTAAAATACACAAGAAACCATCGATTAGAAGAAATACCGATTGGGCTGCTGCAAGTGATCTTTTGAAAGGGGTTTACGAAACTCTGTCGAAATGTCCGTACATCGCGCATTTTCAGTATTTGAAGACGTTGTTAACTACATGTCAGGTAGATATTAGAATTATTTTACCTGTATAGAAAAAATAATTTTACCGAAAGTATTAAAAAATTTAATTATATACAAAACAAATCTAAAAATAATTTTGTTGGACCATCAAAATAATTACGTATAGAACTTTCAAGCTGACTAGAATGTCAAAACTTTTGTAGCATTGCTCATTATGTTTGAGCATCCTACATAATTACTTGAATAATTGAACAAAATTATTTTCAAAACTATATCTAATTAAATTTTTTAATGTTTTAATAAAACCGTTTTTTCTATGTATCATTCAAATCTGTTTTAATTTAATTAAATTTCAATTTTAATTGAACGTTCATTTTTTCAGGCTTTAATTGTTGGAGACAATCTATCTGAAGATTTAACTTCAGCTTCTACAGCTGCTTTAATGAGCAAACTGCCCGCTCCACTTCCGCCTCCGCATTTTTGCTCGACCGTGTTACGTCTGATTGCTCTACACGTGATATCTTTTGGCGAAGGATACTCCTTGGAAAATGTTCTCGGTGGTCAGAACATGTTCGCTACTCAAACTCGCACGGAAAATGCGCTATTAAATTTGTTGATACCATTGTTTCTCCGCGTCGGAACTGGGAGAAAAGGTAAAAAGGAGCATTGCAACATTCAATAAAACGACATTACGAATATATAATGTTATTTTTAATTGATATCTCTTTATTTAGATGTACCAAAACTGAAACAATCGGATATCTCTTTCGCTTTAACGACCGTATTAAACGCGCTTTGGCCACCGGGTGCAAAACCGATACCATTAACAATGCAAAGACCACCAACGGATACAAGAACCGGTAGTATAACGTTCACCTCGAGAGATCCGAAGGCTCTAATGAAAACATCATTAACATTATATCAAGTTGCTTTCCTGGGTAAGATTTACATGAAGAGAGTAAATTTTTTTTTAAATAATATTGTTTTATATGATTCATATAAAATTATTGCTATGTATTTGTTGTTTTATGAACAATTCATATCTAAGTGTTTGATTTCAGCACTCAAAATAATGACGATATGTTTCGAAACCGAACTGAGAACGGAATGGCGGGTAATTCTACGTGCGATGCGTCTTCTGAATAAGCGCAATGAAGCTTCCACATATCTCTGGAATTTCATAGAATTTATTGTGACACACCGCACAGCTTTATACATTCAAATGCTTCCATTCATTGTTTATAAAATCGGACAAGCACCGATATCCGAGCACGAACGAAATATGCACACCATTATACGCGAGAAGATCAATGGAAGTAGTACCACTGTACCAAAATCGCGAGGCACGCTGCTCATGGATCTTATTCACGAGTTAAAGAATCTAAAACAGGAAATTGAAAATCGAAAATGCGGTTAGTATTTTATCGACGTTGAAAAACTCAATAATCACATTCGCAAGTTTCAGTGTAAATATTTTTTCCATGTCTTCCATATTCATCTTTATCGTATTATCTTATTCCAACTATTTTATAGCAAATTCAAACGTGTATTCAATCTTAATTAATTAAAATATTCATGTTAAAATTTAAATTAACTAATAATCTTTCCAATCAAATGTTTTGTAATTTCTATATACAGATGAGATGCAATCAGAACCTAAGAGAAGCGTGGTGGATATGCATCCGATAATCGAAGGCCAGCCGCGTACTCAGAGACCGTCTCTGTTGATGGATCTTCTGACTGGTGACTTAGGATCGAGAGCTCACATAAATCGTACGCCTGCTGAAACACCAGTGTCTCATTCCACAGTTCAATCGCAGTCTCATTCGACTCAATCCAACACGAGTAGTACTATCAAAACAATGCATCCCACTCAAGTAACAGCACCGCTGAATGGCACTCGCATTGGTGGTACAACAATCTTTTGTTCTTTTTATCATAAGCGATTATCATAATATCCAAAATAATAGATATTACGGTAAACCTACAATCAAATTAGATTTTTAAAAAATACTTATACATCAATAAATATAATACATTATTGTTGCTATTTTCTTGATTTTTTTTCATCTTTTCTATAATTCTAATAATATTTTGCAATTGTAGGATCCGTATCGAGCACCAGCGGTGGATCTACCTTGCGTGAAGCAAGTGACACACTCGTCGAGGAAACTTGTATCGAGCAGCCACCGTCAACGACAGGTATTCCATTACTTTCGAGAACCCTATAAAGATGATCCCAAATTATCGATTACGATCGATGCGACTGCAAGCCTCTTGCATACGTTTCATTATTGTCGTACGTGCAGTCAGTACGAAGAATCACTGACCATTACCACAGTTGGATCGAGCCATTGTCTATAGACCACTGCCAACAGTCTCTATCTCTTTCTTTTCTCTTTGTCTTTTTCTGTCTTATTGTCTTTCTTAACAACGATAAATCTCTTCTTTTACATTTGCGATTTCTCACGTGGTTCTTGCATAATGATGCAATTGTCTTCACTTTATTTTCCCCTTTACAGCGAGGCTTGCAACTTGAAGAATTTAATCGGTCGCCTTTCGTTTAAGGACGAAAATTCTCGTCTCGGATGATAGCAATGTCAACCTCATCATCGAGAAAAGATTTCTCAATTATCATATATCATTTAAGGCATAAGTTGTTTACGCCCCTCTCTCTCTCTCTCTCTCTCTCTCTCTCTCTCTCTCTCTCTCTCTCTCTTTCTCTCTCTCGATTTTCGATTATTTTTTCTTTTCTGTCTCTCTTTATTTCTCTTTATCTTTAA
>Ga0157363_1005446_pt1 | contig 11861 bp, 7 predicted proteins | sample AttsexASBM1_FD_111477 | JGI IMG/M metagenome (GOLD analysis project Ga0157363, IMG submission 111477) | Fungus gardens microbial communities from leaf cutter ant in Ribeirão Preto, State of São Paulo, Brazil - Atta sexdens ASBM1 | ecosystem: Host-associated > Fungi > Mycelium > Unclassified ...
ATACTTATGCTGACTTTGTTCCCAACAAATTGTTAGAATTTCTTCCGTTTCCAGCGACTCTTCTGCGAGCTTCGCCATGACAATTAAACCTGACATAAAAATAAACTTTCTAATAGATTTATTCAGTAAATGAAAAATTTGTTAATTATAAGTATTCTTTATACATTGCAAAATTACACAAGTGCAACTTCTTTTCTAAAAAAAAAATTTTTTTTATTTATAATAAGTCTAGTAATCAAAATAATTAAATTGTATATTTTTTACTGACCGGCCAATATCATTTGTCGCTCATCCTCCTGCGGTCTTTTCTTTAAGTTGAATAGCATTTGTAATAACTTATCCCTCTCGCTGGAATTGGAATGGAGATAAATTGCACTAAGGATCAGAGGAATAATTTCTTCGCGTCTATTAAGGATAATGTTGGGTACTACACGTGGCAGAGTATATGCTAAAATATCAACTAATGTATCCCGAGTGATTCCGTGCTTTAATGATTCTCCCATTGAGGCTATTAATGATCCCGAAACATTCGCCATGCAATGTGTCACTATTTCCGACTTGAATTTATTCGGCAAATTTCTGTAATGTTCACAAATGTAATTAACATATCTTAAATACTTAAAAATCTTCATATTATAAATAAAATCTTTATATTTTTCAAGTTATTATTTAATTATTTCACTTCTTTATAACTTAGAAGAAAGTTTATGTTATTTTTATATTATTTCTCAACTTGTTTATTATTAACTTTGACTAGTTAAATAAACAAATTACATTAATGTTTTTACAAATTAAATATATATAATAGCATAAAATAACCTGGAGGATGCAGTTGATAGGACAGAGGATTTCTCTGTAATATTTACTCTAGGTAACTGCAGTCTAGTCCACTCTTTATCTCCTGGATCTGTTTCATCCAGACTAACTACTGCAGAAACGCTATCATCTTCTTCTGGTTCCTGAGTAGTGATTGATATATCTCTTGGTAATGGTTCAAGTAGTTCAAATTTATCAGGAGTTGTAGAGTTGGAATTAATGGTACGGATAGTTCCACAGCTACCTGACTATAAATAAAACTACAGTAATTATATAATAAACTCAAAGCTCAATTTTTGAAAAGAACAGAAAGGAATATTATAATCAAATAATGAGCATTCGTTATATAATCTGTTCCTGTATAATTTTTCAATTGTTATCAATTATAAAGAATTGTTATCAGAAGAAAGCACTAATTAGTCAGCTTACTTTTACTGGATTTTCTATAACAATTTCCTTGTTTGATGAAATAACTTCCTGGAGAGCATTTTTCTCTTGCTCCAATACTGCAATTTGCTGCTGCAATCTTTCAATCTGTTCTGCCTGCAAAAAAATAGAGCTCTTAGAAAATTCACAAATTTAAGCAATCTAGAATTTAAACATTTTAAAACTTCTTTATTAAAGTAACAAACCATTTCCAAAGATTCATCCTTCTGTTCCTCAACATCTTCGATAACAAAGTCCGTTTGCACAGCAACGCTTATGGATGGAAGTTTGTCATATCCGTTGGCTCTCATGTATTCCCGATATATCTGCAACAATTCCGTAGGTTTGGGAATATTTAATCCCACATCTTGCCAATCCTCGAAATCCTGCTCTTCGCATTCATCGCTGAATGTGATCGAGGTGAGTTTGTATGATCTTGCCAATAGATATTCATTGATGAGAAAATTCAGCGCTCGCTGCTCATGCGGTTTTATGGGCAGTTCAGTAATCAAATTTTTTTTAGAGTTCTTGTCTGGGGTCTTCAATGTACCTTCCAATTCTAAAATTTTAAGTATGATTAATTAAAAACTGTATTATAAGTTAAAAGATGTTTTATCATTCAAGTGAGACATACCTGTTACTACAGTCAAATTAGCACGCAGAGCAGAAATATTTTCCTTGGCTTTGCGTAATTCGAATTCAAGAATGGCTACTCTTTCGTCGACGCCAGCTCCATCTTCTGAATATCGAGTCATATCCAACGAATCCAAGGTAGCCTGACTAGAAGATCTGGCTAATATTTCATTTATATGTAATATTTTATAATGTCTGTTTTATCGTTAAGCAATAACACTGTATTATCAAAAATTAAATCAGAGACAATCAGTATTAAAATGATAATCTGATTAAAAGTATATACAATGTGAAATATAATAAACAGACGTAGAAAGTAAAGAAATAACATAAGCAAAGTTTATAATTTACAGACATACAATTTAAGGATAGATTTTAAGGATAGAAATATAAGCATGATATTTCCAAAAATTCCATATTGTTTGCAAATTAAAATCGTTTTCAAATTTTTTGTACAAGACAATTGCCTTACTTGACATACCTTAGGGTTCTAACAAAGTAAGTCTGATTTCGTGATTAAAAAACAAGATACATACGCATTGAAGTATATGGCTCTGGTTTGATATTGGAGCTCTCGAAATTGTTTGGATTTGAGAAGAATTCCTTAAGAATGGACAGCTCCTTGCCAGCTTCGCATAATTCAGCATGCAATTCCAAAGCCGTCAAGAAAAACTTCTCGTTGAGAAGTTTCGTTGCTATCTCCTCGTAGGATATCGATGTCTTTGGAGTCGCATATTCTGAAGTAACAGTATTCGTGAAGAGTATTTCTGCAGTTAATCACTCTGCGGTTGTAATTGTTTTTCAGCAGTTGGTTGTGTGATTCATCAGTAATCAGTATACATTATAGCAAGGAGAAGGTTACCTCTGTTATTCGTGGATACAGATATTTCCTCGATGATACTCGCCATGATATTATTACACTCAGCTACTTATAAGGATAAGAAATGACATATCCACGTGAGACAATATTGGTCTGTTTTGCGTAGGACGCCGCTTTGACATTAAATACTATACGTATGTAACGGAAAATGATTATTTATAAGTCAGATAAATGACAACTCATCTGACAGACAGTATTGTGGTACATAGATTGGCGACTCGTGCGCCAAGTAAATTTTACAATGCTCTACAAGTTCATGAAATTCCCTATTAAGCAACCAATTAAAATTTAATGACGAATTCGATTGGAAGCACTAGTGCATATTGAACCTGTTGTACACTGATTTAATTTGAGTATAAAAATGAAATGCAAGTACTTTGAATTATGAAATATATATTTTACTTAATAGTACAATAAAATACATTAAGTATTTCACAATTTCCATGTTTATTTATAAAGATCTTTTACCTGTTATTTTGTATACGACGGCATTTAATCGAATTCACTACAAGCAAGTTGGCTGATTTTTGAATGATGAGGCTGACTTTTTATTCTCTTAAGATTGCGCACCAATGTATTTTAACTTCAAGCGAGGCTTAAAACTCTTCTCCATCTCTGTCTCCTTTCAACTTTAAAAAGAGAAAGTTTTAAGTCTCACTTAAAGTCAAAGTAATGTTGGTACAACAAGGCTTCAAGTTTTAAAAATATAAATTATACAACCTCTCATTTATAAATAAATTTAACATAAATGATTTTTATTGATATATATAAAAATTATAAAAAGTGACTTGAAGATTACAGAATTGAAAATATATCAAACTAGTGCCATTTCTTTTCTTCTTTCGTTTTTATATATATATTATCTAATTATTAAGAATTTATTACAATTATTGATCAAAGTAAGATTCTTGATATAATAATATAAATGAAGGATTTACTTTATTAAATTGATTGCAACGTTATCATTTCATACATGTATTACATATGCTTGACATTATATCTTAAGTCATATATATTATTGACATTTACAAAGCATGCACGAAAATGCATAGAGAGTACAAACGTCACGATCTTTATAGTTCATTAATTCAATAAATTCAATATTAATTAATTAAATGTTTTTTTTTTTTAGAAAAGCACGTCTTCTAATATTTTCTCTAGAAACGCTATGTTTTCTCCCAATCTTCCACTTTGTTTAAAATAAGCAGACATGAATTCGAAGGATTCAAGGGAAACCATCGTCATCTTCCTCGGCCATCTCTTTGGCCAGCTCAAGATCCTGTTGTTCCCGCTCTCTGCGCTCTTCCGCGGACTCCAAATCCTTCCCGTAAGATTTCGGTGGATAACGCATCGCTTTCACGCTCTGATTGTGCAAGTCCAGGCAGAAGGTGATTCTTTGATGGAAGGCCAACAGTGGTTCCTTGGTGCAGTAAATATCCGTGGTCTCCTTGCTGCGCATGTAGCCGTTCTCTGGATCCAAGGTGGCCTCAATAACACCGTCACGGATCGCCTTAGCCACAATAAACTCTGCATCCACGCTGGAGTCCAATCCTAGTTTGCGAGCAATGTCAGCTGGCGAGATGCGCGAATAGGAGAGTCCAATTGAACGAATCGCAGTCTTGATAACATTGTGCCGCAGCCGCAGGATCAGTGTGAATGTGTGATCGGCGCGGAACTGCGGACCAAAGTTTTCCAGGACCTCACCGAAACGTTGCAAATTACCCAGACGTACCGCCTGTGTTAATTGAAAGTACGGGGCAAGGGCTCTCCGTAGAGCGGCCTGCCGGAATATCTGTCTCTCTGGGATGTCGCCAAGGAGAAGCTCCACGGCGACCGCTAATTTCTGTACAGTTTGTCTAAATCCAACCGCCGTAGTCTGCGGCGCTTTGCGCATCGCTTGTACTAGATACTTGTGAGCAGCTGAATACTCCAATCTGGCGGCCTTTATCCTGCCGAGGTAATAGAGGAAGCGAGCCCACTCATTATTGCTGGCCGATTCAGGAAAAGTCGACTTGAGCACTAGCTTGTCTGCTTGATCATAGAGATTGTAGTGCAGATAATTGCGCAACAAGCAATTGATCAGCACCGCTTGGCCCTCGAAGTCGTTGCGTAGAGTTGCAGTACGCAGACGAAGATGTAAAAAGCCACGGATCTTGTCCAGCTGATCCGTAAGTTCGTAAGCGCGCGAGTGATAGAAGTAGCATTTGGCGGCAATCAGATCTATGGTCCTACGGTTCTGCGCGGCTATCTTCTGGACCAGCTGTTCCGAGCATTGCACTGCCTCGTTGTACTTGCCAGTGTCGATTAGTCGAATCAACACCAGCAAATGAATGTAACCGTCGATCTCGGGCAACAGAGATGCCGAGGAACTGCGGAACTTCTGGGTGATGGCCTGGCAATCGTCCACGTCCATCGGCTCCTCCACCCAAGCGAGCAGGGTGTCCCGCTCGACAGCGGACTTGGTGTAGAAACCCGTGACGAGGCCGCGCAGCACGACCGGATTAAGACGACGACGGGTGTTGGGTAAGGCGCGAAGGGCACGAAGGACGAAACGTGGCTCCTTATTCTGCACCGCTTTCTCGATTTGCCGCGTGTGCTCTCGAATGTCGCACAAAGTCTGCATATCGGTGTCCCTGCGTTCACCCGCGCCATCACCATCGCCGTTGGCGTTCTGCGTGTCCGACGGATTCACATCCACGTCCATTGCCTCGACGTTTTTACCGGTCGGTACACCCATCGCTATCCCGTAATAACTATCTACTTGTATTAACTTGTGACCGCAGTCTGATTCACGACGTCTATCCGTCGACAAAGTCACAGACGACACGCACTCTTTAAATTCCTTTCTTTGAGTCCGATATTCGCTCAGGTTCTCATTGTCCACCTTTAATGTTGTATCGCTGCATATTTATGCAATTCACGTACGTTTTAAGTAAGGTTAGAACGCTCGCTTATTGGTGTACTCGGTTGCATTCGCTTCGGCGCTCATGACGTTTTAAGCGTCGTTGCATCCTTGTTGCTTATTAAGGCTGTAGTCAAAGTCTCGCTACAAATGGTTTGAAGCATTTGATGGAGAAAGAAAAAAGAATTTTAACTATAAACTGACCAGTTAAAAAACGCTTCAAAACGTTTGCAGCATCACATTGATCGTATCCTAAATATTAAACAAGGACAATTGATGCTCTCAAGCTCTCGAGTGGCAAAGCGAACGCAGCCTCGATCGAGGGCCTAGTTTACATCACGCATTCGATACAAGTGCTAAACTAGTAACTTTCTATTGAATTATCTTAATTTCGGTGATATATGTAAACATATACGTGATATGCGTATTTAATTAATCATTTTCATGCATATTGTATTTAATTTTTTTAGAACATCAGTCTTCAAATAAATTTCTGAAATTGAGATTATTTCATAGAAAGTTACTAGTTAGTAATTTTAGTAACTTTAACTTTTAGTTAGGTTAGATTGGTACGCGTATCAAATATTCAATATAAAAGGGATCGAAGGGTCTGTTCTTTTTAAACTTTAGCTAAAAAGAACAAAGTCAATGGAGTTCGTAATTTTTTGTGATTGATGTCGGAATTCGGATAACGATGGCCATTAGTACTTCGCGTGTGGAGGAGCTAATTAATTATTTTAAGTCACACAATAAAATTCGAGAACAACAGAGCCATTCGGCGAAGGTACACAGCGTAGGATGGAGTTGCGACGGCAAATACTTAGCTTCGGGCTCCTTCGACAAGTCCGTTTGTATATTCTCGCTGTGCCCGGATCGTTTGGTTAGTAAACATAACCTATGACGATTCCTTTCACGCGGCGCGATTTGCCTTCCTATAAAATGAAAATTTTCCGTGATATTTTCCATACAACTTAACGCATTATATTTATATTGACGCATTATATATTTTATTTGAAGCATTTTTCTTTCATTAATTATTTATCTGTAAACTCGATAATTACAGTAGAGAACTTAATATATATATATATATAACAGCCGATATTAAAATGATCAAACAGTATCAGATGATATTATAATTGTCCTTTTTGGACGATTCCTTCTGATTTGTAAAAGAAAATGTTAAATTTTGTTGTTTTAAGGGAGCATATAACTACAATAAGTTCAACTGCTTTTATTTCCTTTTTTTGGTGTAGTTATTCTTAAAAAAGAAGTTTGAAATGAAAACAAGAATCAAGTGACACATCGGAATATCTTCTATGATTTTATTTAAAATTTTTTGTGTCTGTTTGAATTTGAATACGTTTTAAAAAATTGCATTTTAAATATTAAAAATTTTCAAGTTAGAAAATAATTTACTTTATCATTTGAAATGAAGTCATCTAAAACCTTTAATTTTTAATATTAATTATTTATAATAATTATATTTTTAATATTAACGTGATTCTAATCATGGTTTTGATTATGAAGTTTTTAAAATACTTTTTTTTTAATTCAGAAGCAGGAAACGACTTTCAGAGGACATGGTGGTAGCGTAGACCAGTTGTGCTGGCATGCTTTTTGTCCAGAATTATTATCTACTGCAAGTGGAGATAAGACAGTTCGCATCTGGGATACAAGAACACAAAAATGTACAGCGAATATTAGCACTAGAGGAGAAAATATTAATATATCATGGTCGCCAGATGGTAACACGATTGCTGTAGGAAATAAGGAAGACTTGGTCACGTTCATCGATGCCCGAGTGATGAAAATACGTGCGGAAGAGCAGTTTAACTTCGAGGTAAACGAGATCTCGTGGAATAAGGATTCAGATACGTTTTATCTGACAAACGGCCAGGGTTGCGTGCATATACTTAGCTATCCCGAGCTGGAGTTGTTGCATGTGATCAAGGCGCATCCAGGTACTTGTATCTGCATTGAGTTTGACCCAACTGGCCGGTATTTCGCCACTGGATCTGCAGATGCACTGGTTTCTCTGTGGGATGCCGACGAGTTGTGTTGCTTGAGGACGTTCTCGCGGCTAGAGTGGCCAGTTAGAACTATCTCTTTCTCATATGATGGACAACTCCTGGCAGCGGCTTCCGAGGACTTAGTCATAGATATCGGTGAAGTGCAAACTGGCGAGAAAATTGCTGATGTTCCAGTAGAAGCAGCAACATTCACTGTTGCATGGCATCCAAAACAATATCTCTTAGCTTATGCATGTGACGATAAGGACTCTTACGATCGGAAACGCGATGCCGGTAGTTTAAAGGTATTTGGTTTTGCAAATGATTGAATTTCATTGTTTTATATCTTTTGTTTTGGATCCGTATTGTTTTCGAGAAATATTGTCATATTTCATAAGTATAAAACACAATATTTTATAAACTTAAGTGATATTTCACTATCATTATCCCATAATAGAGATTACGATGTGATTTAAAAATAGAACTGTATTTAAAATATTAAAAGTGATTATAAATGCAAATAAAAATAGAAAATTTTTATGTATTTAAATGTGAATATAAAAGACTGATGAATATTATGATTTGATATATGAAGATATATATGAAAAATGAATTTGGAAAGAAATATTTTAATTTATGAAACATTCATTAAATTTCTGAAAATATCAATATAAAAAAATAGGCTGCACGTTTCAGCTGAACATTATACGTTATCCTATCGATTATATTCGGAATCGATTTATTAATTAGAATTCTCGAGCGTATCAAGTATGAAACTTTTGTTGACCGTTCGGTCGGCATAGTTACCATTTGGCTCAGGTTTTATTCGAGCCATGTAAGTCACATTTTGTTTCATCGCGCGGTCATCGTGGGAACTTCGCATTCTTTGCTGATCTCACTTTGCCTCCTTCGATAATCGCTATGGCGAAGCAGAATGAAATAAACACCATCTGCGAATGTCGGTATGCTCTTGAAGAAGATCCGCAAGAGACGAAAGACAGCTTCAATAACATCCCAAATATTCACGAGATCGATGAGGCAGAGAGCGAGACCGAAGAAATGACGGCTTTAGACCAGCTAGATCTTTTTGGTTCGGATGAAGAAGGTGATGAAGTTGTGCAGAAGACTAAGGACACGTCAGACGATGAATCCGTATATATAGGCGAGTCTTTCTGCTCTGACGAATCCTGCGATGAATCCGAAGTTACAAATGTCACGTCAGGATCGCTGAATACTTCGTCTCTGATCCATATCACTGATCTCCCGCTCAGCCAGAGTTCAAAGGAACAGGAAATTAGAGTTAGTGAGAGTTGGAAAGACAATTGTCAGGATGAGTCTTATTTGTCCAGTGATGAACTGCCTCGCGCCACCACAGCAGATAGAGATAGATTTACCAAATCAAGAAAGTGTAAACGGTGGAATATGAGCTTCACTGACGAGGAAATGCGTAAGATCGAGCGGGAGAATGAGCTACTGCTGAGGAAGATTATGGCACAACAAAAACCTCGGCACAAAATTCTTGGCGAGGATACCGTTCAATCTAGGACTAGTAGTTCCGCGATAAATAGGAAGAAGTTGCAAAAGAAGATAGAAAATGATAACATGGTATGTAATTTCAATATCACAGATACAAAGTATAAAGTAGATGGATACATGTTTCTTCATTTTTATAAATTGAATACAATAGCTGTGCAGTGCATAACGTGAAAACTTCATTTGCAGCTACTCCTCAGAAGAATACAACAGGCGAAATCTTGCGTTTTCACAAATACATCGAAAATGGGTTGTAGATTGACCTTTTTGTAGAATTTTTATAATGTTGAAAAGAATTTTGTTTCATCTCGTTATGAAACAAAATCAACCACATCAGCGGAGTAAGATAATCAACTGCTACTGTAAAGAAAAAACATTGGGATATAAATCAAGAAATTAGGCCTTATCATTTTTTAGTATGACTCCTAAGTAGTCGCCGCAACTCTATTATGTCATGCTGTCATAAGCGAGAAATGACACGTTGAAATTTCTTACATGCCATTTGTAAATAAAAAGATTGAGCGAAACAAGATAATGAGATAATCGCTTTAAAACATTTATAAAAAATAAGAAATGCTTTTCTCTCATGTAGTAAATAGATATAAAAGGCAAAAAAATACGCGTAAGATTTTAAGCCTATTTTCACTTTATGTGCCTTTTACGACTATTTACTGATTCGGGGGAGGGGGAAGGGAGGAGGGATAGTTGTGCAAAAAAACTTCCATGTCTCATTTCTTACGACCTCACAATTCAATATTATCACGGCGACTAATTGGGAGCTTTAAATGTAATATTATTTATGTAAATGTCAGTTTTGAAACAACTTACAATGGATTTCGACTCAATAAAGAAAAATCCTCTGTAAAGTTCGTACTTTCTCGAATACAAAACATTACGCTTTTTTGTGACTTCTTTATTAAAACACAACGATTACCAGTCTTGAAGAATAGGTACACATTTCTTTAACTTCACATTTTGTGTATACGGCGCAATCTTGTAAACTTGTCTCTTGAAAATTTGCTTGAAGCTATCTCTACAAGACTATAAAAAATCACAGTTCTCACTCATCTCAAATAACTTAATTATCACTCATGGTTAATATAAAAAATCGGGAACTCTTGAATATTGTGACAATTCTCTTTTTCTTTCTTTTTTTCCCTTGCACTATATCATAGACATAGTATCCATTACATTCATATACGAGCAATATCGTAAGAGAAAGGGTGTATTGTGTGTCAAGGAGCAAATTATAAATTTCTGTAGATGTATAATGATATAGTTTCCTTTAAATTAATGTGTGCTGCGATTATAATATGAAACTGTATTTCTTTTTTTGACTTTTTCTTATCGATCTTGTAATTCCATATCCGTATATAAAATTCCGTGTCTGTTTCCATTTCAATGTAATTGATCGATGTATTCACTCTTTTTTTATAACAAACCAAACAACAAAACAAGATATTCGATTATCCTGCACGAAATATCTTATTAGTAAATAATTTAAAGTATCTTATATCAGTTGCTTTAAATAATGAAATAGAAAATAAGTATTAATAATATCTAGATTTTGGTTTAAGAGACTGCAATAATTGTTTGAGAGACTATTCCTGTGTTACTATTGTACAACATAATAGTAACAATTATATCACAAAGTACGCTCAGCGCAGTAGCAACAAAACATAACAATTTCCGATTCAAATATGTTATCGCGATCGCAATTATTTCGCAGCCATTAAGACCATCGTTATTATCTTTCATCAAAAAATTATGAAGCAAAATAAGATATATATATATATATATATATATATATCACAAGATAAAACCTTCAAAATTTCAAGTCATTAATTTTCGCGTCTCGTTTTCCACGATTCTGTCGATGATGGAGTCCATATTGTGTTGAGCGAACGGAACGGATCAAATCCCGATCTTTCCTGAAAATGATAATTGAAAATAATTATAGTTACGTGAAAATCAAGGTTTTTTTTATTGAACCCGCATACACTTTCCATAATAGCAATTGTGAGAGTCAGCCAATCAGAGTTAAAAATTTTTGAAAATTCTTGATTGTAACTGACTAATTCTTATGTATGTCTTACGATTACTGTTATGGAAAGTGTGCAGCGGCCCCTTATACTCGTTAACTACATACTTGTGTATCCGCCTCAGATTGTAATGTTTGCGACATCATGGGAGGCGCAGCCGCACCCCAGGGTGCTGCAGCCCATACACCTCCTGTATTAATTCCCCATACGCCACGTTCCTCTCCGACTGCTGCCCTAGTGTGTAATGGTTCCCAATTCGTATCGACTGTCCAATTATCTGTAAGTATATAAATTACTTAAAATTATAGATAGCATTCGTGAATTACAATCTAAATTCCTATGAAGATAAATATATTCAAAAATGAAAATATTAAGCTAAAGAATTATACTAAGTATTATATAAGTTTAATTTAAAGAAAAGCTTACTATAATAAATTAATTAATATAATAAATAAATTAAATAAATATATAATAAATAAAATATAATATAATAAATTAATTTAGAGTTTCAAGATTTAATATTCATTATTAAATAATGTAATTTTTAAATCTAGTATAACAAAATTACAAAAAAGATAACGAATTATTTATTTTATAAAAAACGTATTTATTTTATAAAA
>Ga0157363_1005447_pt1 | contig 11860 bp, 4 predicted proteins | sample AttsexASBM1_FD_111477 | JGI IMG/M metagenome (GOLD analysis project Ga0157363, IMG submission 111477) | Fungus gardens microbial communities from leaf cutter ant in Ribeirão Preto, State of São Paulo, Brazil - Atta sexdens ASBM1 | ecosystem: Host-associated > Fungi > Mycelium > Unclassified ...
ACACGCACGCACGCACGCACGCACGCACGCACGCACGCACGCACGCACGCACGCACGCACGCACACGCACATACGCACGCACGCACGCACGCACGCAAGCACACAACATATATGAATATATATATAGATAGATTGATAGATGGACAGTTGGATGGATAGATAAATAAATAGATAGATAGATAGATAGATAGATAGATGAACAGATAAATGTATAAACGATCCTGCAAGAGTCCGAAAGTAATGAAAATCAATTTTACTCACTTAGTTACTTTTCGGTAGATTTCCGTGACACTGACTCTCAGTTCTGAAGATTAAATTCCTCGCGGAGTCTTCTATATAGCCTGTGAGTACACATGTGGGGGTAAACCGTTCGGCCAATGACCGTTCATCTTTGCTATCATTTTCAATGGAACTATCCAATCGTATCAGGCCGATTAGCAAGAATTCCAAAAGGTCATCTATTTGGATGAAATGCAGTTTTTTCGTAGTCACTTTACAGTAAAGAAGAAACAAATTTCAAATTGATAACTTTTCGATTATATGCACATCCAAAATCACTTTTTCTCGCATTCTAGTAATTTCCGCGAAACGTTTCATCTAGAATTCTTTCGCAACGATATATCCATTATGGAATATGGTTGCGCCCGTAATTCGTGTCATATATTCAATATATATTTTTAAGGATTTAGATTCTAATTATTATCGATATCGTTATCGCATGTATTTATTTCGTTTGTGGTGGCGAACCGTGTAGTGATTGTACATACATACATGCTTATTTTAAAAACATAAAAAAGTCACGAATAATATTTAAAAAATTGAATAACCGAAAGTAAATGACAAATTAGTTGTATTTCAATTGAGAAAAACTTTGATTAAATATAAATTATTTTATCTGACTTTTAATATTATAGGTGTGTGATATATATAAGATGTGCACATCTCTAATAAGAATGCGGATGTTTCCTCGAGAGTAACCTATTTCGCAAAAATGCCGCGAATGATTATCATATTTCGCGCTTCTTTTTAATCCACATGTATCTAGAAGAGAACTATTTTCTTATGTTAATTAAAATTAATAGATTCGAATGCATCTCTGTTACGCATCTATGGTTGATAAAATCAAGAATTGTGTTGATTAATTAAATTAACAAAGAATTAATCGAAGAAACGTATGTTCTCTCTCGCTTACTTCCATTTTTACCCACGTGAATGAATTTTCTTTTTAAATTTTGGTTTAATTTATTCTATATTATTTGGAAATTCTTTAGAATTCTTTTCTTCTATTCTACATCGGCAGAAGTGGACATTATCTAAATGGAGATCTCTCCGGTCTTTCCGAGACAGCTCTTTGCTCGTCTAAATTCTTAGACAAGCGATTACGGTGAAATGAGAAGGATTCGGCTATTTTTTGACTGCGTCATCAAGCATAATCTCGCTCTATTTTTTCGTTTCAGCTCTATTGGTTACATTTTTATATGCATTCATTGTAACGTATATTTTCTTTCTGTTCGATCGCATTGAGAATCGTACGTAAATTATGTACGCGCATTATGTAAATAGACGCGTGTTATGACGATCGACTAATGGAAAAAACGCTGGCGATCCATCATAACTGTTTCGGTAGCGGGATGTTGCGTCAGTTCTTCTTATTAGGAGGCTCTCGCTAATCGCACCTCACAGATTGATCCGATACGATCGCGCGCCTTCGTTCGATAGCAGCGAAATGTACCTCCCTCTGCACTTGCGTTGTTGGTGTGGTTCATCATGGCAAGTTCAGTGAACGTATTATGAGTCGCGAATGGATCCGAGCGTAACGGAACGATGTCGCGGAACTCGGCACGGCATGGTGGGCGACCTTCGCTGATACGCGGCGAGTTTTACAAGTTACCATGTATTTGACCGTGCCGAGATCGTTTGATACGATCAAGTATATATATATATATATATATATATATACATTCGAAATATTTGTTAATCAATCGACCAGTCATCTGCTATTTTTTATACACACGCAATTTATTTCAACGGTTAAATGGTTAAATGTCGATTTGATTTGATAAATTCAATGATACAATTAAATTTAATATAAATAGAATTTTGATCCTACGAATTGACAATTAAACGAATATGTATTAATTATAATTTACATAAAAAACAATAGACCTCTAGCTTTTTTGACCGTCGGAATAATCAGGAGTTTGATTTGTCTGGAATTGGACGAGATTATGTACGACTCACTTTCGACTCATCAAACTCCTGATTATTCCGACGGTCAAAAAAGTTAGAGGTCTATTGTCTTTTATGTAAATTATAATTAGTACATATTCGTTTAATTGTCAGTTCGTAGGATCAAAATTCTATTATATTATTTATATTGTTAAATTTAATTGTATCATTGAATTTATCAAGTCAAATCGACATTTAACCATTGAAATAAATTGCGTGTGTATAAAAAATAGCAGATGACTGATCGATTGATTAACGAATATTTCGGATATATTTTGCTCGCATTCGTGACGTGCGTCATTACAATTAAACGACGCGAGGACATTAAGAACGGATCGTAGAAAGGCACGCGTTTTTTTTTTTAGTATCTAATCGTTCACGCAACACGCTCTGTTTATCTATGATGAATTAGCCTCGTTTTGGCGACGGTTTTCAGGCTAATTATTGTAAGCATTCTCCGAAAATGTATCTGTTTCCGTGGTTGAATGCGCCATGCAATGTGTCATGTGCGCAATCATTCGTAACTATATCCGGAAATTTGCAGGTCACACGCTGCAACATGACATAATCATTTCATATCTTCCATATACCTCTCTTCTTCAACAACAACAACAACAACAACAACAACAGTAATAGTAGTAGTAGTAGTAGTAGTAGTAGTAGTAGTAGTAGTAGTAGTAGTAGTAGTAGTAGTAGTAGTAGTAGTAGTAGTAGTAGTAGTAATAATAATGAAAATAATAATAATGCCCTATTAATTAAACCCTTGTCAGTTAAGATTTTGATTAAGTATACTTATAGTGTCAAATTAATTATGGGATAATTCAAAATTCGAACATAACACAATTATTCAACAAAAAATGATTCTTTTTGGATAGAAAAACGAGATTTATAGTCATTTCCCATAGTTTTAATCACTTTTAGATGCTGAATCTAGTTGTAGACGTCATTATCATGAACGTCACAATTTCAAGAAATTTGCAATTAAAATTATAAAGAATATTTCTATATATTTTCTATTTTTATAATCAAATATGATATTCATGTATTTTGTCATGATGTAAGAATATAGTGTTTTAATGCGCACGATGGAATTATGAATTCGGAGCAGCCATTCAAAATTCAGCTTCAAATGTAACGCGACTGCGCAACATGATCGTACCCATAGCATCGTGTAGATAATCATGGAACAAAAAGAAGGAGATCAAACTCAAATGATCGATCACGAAAAAGTTGGACTCGGCTTTGGAAAAGCTCTATACGGAAGAATAGAGATCCTCTATCTAATTGGGGGGTCGATTTTGTATTTTCAAACAAAATGTGAAAATTACAAAAATAAACAAATTTACTAGGTGTTGACTAATGAAATTATCAGTATTCTAGTAAATTCGCTCACTTTTGTAATTTTTATCTCATTTCAAGATACAGAATCGATCCCCAGAGTCTGACCTGAAGTGACCGTCATTTTTTATCGAAATTGTATATTTTGTATTCTTAAGCCCGATGTCCACGATGCTAGAAATCAGTTCGAAATCTCGGATAGAGAAAAAAATTAACAAATCGCATTTGATTATTGCTATTGATCAATTCTTTCTTCATCCGAAGTCTCGGATCAATTTCTAGCATCGTGGACATAAGGCTTTATATCATGGTTACAACATTGTAGATATTAGGGCTCGTATTCAGAACGCGCTTTTATCTCTAAAATTCTATAGTATGCTTAACGTAAATTATAGCTTATTAACGCGTTATCATTGTAATATATAATGTATAATTATTACGGTGCGAGATTTTCACAAATCTTGGAGCATTGTTACAAAGCCATTAACATTTTGGCTTTTGTGGAATGAATTACTATCACATATGTGAAACATATAAGAAGCGGTGCTCTTGCAAACAGTTTTATTACACACATCGCTCACATCGATCGGTTTCTAGTATTTTTTTACTGCTTTATGAGATTATATTATTTTAATTATATTATTTAATTATATTATTTAAATTAGCCAATTAGCAATGTAGGCAAATGATATACACCTGAAATATACGTCAATTATGTTAGGTTATATAATTAATTATTTTCATTAATTTAGAAATTATAATGTTCATTGAAACATTTATTGTCGCTCAACAAGATTTTTCAAACTTTATGATCAATTCTCATAATTTTTTTGGAATATTTGGATTTAAAAAATTCTTTGAATATTGCAAAGAAAATTTAAAATAAAATAATAAAAGAAATAAATAGAATGCGTGGAGTTTCTTAGGCCCAGTTCTACAACTCGATTAATTTTTAATCGAGGTTCAACTTATTCATTGTCTCTTTCCAATTTCAGAGACGAGAAACAAATTGAACCTTCGTACCAACATTATCTCCTTCATTTTTCGGAAAAATATTATCTAATCAGTTTGCAATTTACCGATTAGGTACTTGGCACAATAAAAGCAATAGGGAACAGAGAGAACGGAGAATAAGAATTTCAACCTATCAGAAACTGTGTATTCCACAATTTCTGATACATTGAAATTCTTATTCTCTGTTCCCTGTTCCTTTTATTGTGCGGAACTCCTTACAATGAGCTTAAAAAAAATCTCTACACTTACTCTTTTTGAACTAAAAATTCCCACACCTATTTTATGATAAAAATTCCCTACATGTTAAGAAAAATCTCCATGTTTCTTAATAACACTGGGTGCTTTCCAATTGCTTAACACACATTTTAAAGCCCAATGTCCACGATGCGAAAAATCGGTCCAAGATCTCTAGTAGAGAAAAAAATTAACAAATCGCATTTGAACAATTTGATCATACCAATTGACCAATGCGATTCATTAGTTCTTTCTTCATCTGAGATCTCAAATTGATTTCTAGCATCAGAGGATCGATTCTGTATCTTGAAATGAGGTGAAAATTATAAAAGCAAGCGAATTTATTAGAATACTAATAATTTTATTAGTCAACATCTAGTAAATTTGCTCACTTGTAATTTTCACCTTGTTTGAAGATAAGAATCGATGTGTAGCATTGTGTCGACGATAATGCCTATTCTACAACAGGGTCGCAAATCGTAAGAAATTGGCCAGTCACAGTGTGAGAAGAATAATCGGTTATAATTGATTAATTTCTTATTGCTTACGACTCTATTGTAGAACAGATTTAAAGCTGGAAACACAATAAAAAGATAATGGAATACGGAATAAGAGATTTCAACTTATTAGAAACCACGAATAATAGAATGGAAACGCTTTTTGATAGGTTGAAATCTTTTATTCCCTGTTCCTATTGCCTGTGCTTTCATTGTGTTTTCAGTTTTGATGGAAAATTGGAACGCAACTTGTATCGCCGTATGCATGAAATTGTCTAGGGATATTACAATTGGAAAGCCCCACCCACTGTGGCTGAAGTGCAAGCAATGAGAACAGATCTATTAAGCCGGCGGCACACGATGCTTGTTTTCTTATTGGATTAAAATCTTGCCATCGTATTGGCTGTACTACTGATAGTGCCAACATCGCATCCAATACGATGGCAAGAATCTATTCTGGCAAGAAACCAAGCATCGTGTGCCGCCGGCTTTGACTTTGTATTGGGATTAAAAGGTTAATTTGTCATTTTCGTGACAAGCATTTTTGCTGTGTTTGTCGATTATTTATATCTCTCGAGAGTGCAGTCGCGAATATAAAAGTATTAAAAAAATGGAGTGTTTAATTGGTATTCAGTGCAAAGATTTCGTGCTAGTCGCGGCGGATATGACAACTACACAGTCTATTATAGTTATGAAAAGCGGTAAGTACATTTATCATATTTTATATTATTGCCACAAATTTTTGTCATTGATGACGAACATATATATATATATATATATATATATATATATACTCAACATACATATATAAATGTGTTGCATTATATATTATATGTAATAAAAATTTCATTTTCAATATATCATATTATAATATAGACACACAGCAATGTCCAGCAAACGCGAATGGATTAAAATAGATTGAAATTTTTTTCTATTCGAATGCATATTTTGAATAGCGAATATTTTTTTTGGATTGAATTGGATTCAATTAGATTCAATTGAAATGCAATTGGATTGAAAAACTACATTTCCTATTCCTATATAAAATTTTGAATTGAACAATATTCACTATACATAAAAAAAGCTAATGTTATTTTTAGACATTGAAAGACATAGAGATATGTCTCCAATTCTGTCTGCAATTCTTATAAATGAATAAAAGTGCATTCAAGATTGAAAAGTATTCATTTTAACATTCATGAATCAATATTTCTGAAAATCTGTATCCATTTCAATTAATTTCAATTCCATTCTCGTTTGCTGAGTAATGTATCGTCTATTATCAATATTTTCAATTAAACTTTACATCGTACTGTTACATTATCAATAATTGCCATTACAACGATAATTAAACAGTAATGATTATAATTTGCAGATGAACACAAAATTCATAAGATTTCCGACAAGCTTGTCATGGCAATATCTGGAGAATCTGGCGATACAACGCAGTTTTCGGAATATATTGGGAAAAATATTCAACTATACAAAATGCGAAATGGCTATGAATTATCTCCCAAAGCTGCAGCTTGTTTTACAAGGAGAAATCTAGCTGATTATCTTCGAAGCAGGACTCCATATTTTGTCAATATGCTACTGGCTGGATACGATGATGATTTAGGAGCAGAGTTATACTTTATTGATTATTTAGCATCCTGCGTAAAAGTTCCTTATGCGACTCACGGATATGGTGGGATGTTCTCCATGTCTGTTTTAGACAGATATCACAAATACAGTAAGACACGTTTAGAAATAAAACAGCCAACAAATTAATACGAACGAAAAATACTAACAAATAGAAATATTTCTTGCAGATTGTACTGAAGAAGAAGCATATGCATTGTTGAAAAAATGCGTGCGAGAAATTCAGAAGCGATTAATCGTTAATTTACCAAATTTTAAAGTTCAAAAGATATCCAAGGATGGAATCAAAGATATGCAGCCGATTACAGCTGAGAACTTGGCTGTAGAAAGTGCTGCTGAAGCATAAAAGAAATGTTTATTTAATATTTTTTGATAGAAAAAATATTTCCATTATAAAAATAAAAAATCTAATCATAAAATTTGATGATAAAATTATCAATAATTGTATCTGCTTACTTTTTATCAATTTTTGAAAACAAATTAATGTGTCTTTAACTTTTCTATTCCTATCATATATATACGTGTGTATGTATGCACGATATGCACGATAGAAGATATGAACATAGAAGAATAATCCATTTTTTGTTAAAGATTTTGTTAAAGATTTTAATATACGTTTGTATAAATAGAAAAAATTTTGTCAAACGGGATTGTCGGAATATAAAAATTTTATGGAATGTGACATTATTATAATACTCGTAGTTTCTGACAGTGGATGAAAAATGATTTGTATTATCGCTAATTTGTTACAACATAAGTTGCCATTTTGAAGTTACTTGTAAAAGACGAACAGAAACAGAGGTCCATATTTAAAAAAATGCTTTTAGCGCCAAGTTCGTGCTCTTATTTATGAAATTCTATAGTAATGTAACTTCAAGTTAAATGTGCACTAATATCGTTATAACCATATTCTAGATACGGCCAAAGAAAAAAAGAACATATTTTATTTCTCTACAAATAGTTACTGCATTAAAATTATGTTTCAATACAAAGTTTTAATGATTCAAAACATTCAAACCCATTTATTAAAAAAATCTTTATTTTTTTTTTTAGTTGAATTATTGTAACAAATGAGCATTATATCCTCTTTATATATTCATTAGAATTGTAATTTACTTTTATTTCTTCGCAAATCAAAAAGAATGTGCAAATTTAACAGACTTTAATTTGTATATACATTATATTTTTTCCAAATAGATATTCGTATTAATTTTAATCATAAATATCCATTTCTTACAAATAAATATGTATTAGCATTTGTGTACTACAATGGTGTACGTTTAATATTCCATTACAATAATTTTAGATAAGAAATAACTTTTTACTCTTTACATTAATTCGTTTAATGCGTCGCAAGGAAACAAAATCATTTTTACATTCATAATTCAAGATTATCACTCACACATGGTAAAAAAATATTCAGAAATTCGGGAATATTAGTAGAAACTTATATATAATTAGAACTGGAGTTGAAATTTATACCAAATTAATTTCTAGAATTATACACTATAAAACTTCGATAGACTCTTATAGCAGTCTATCGCGCATACTGCGTATGAATCAAAAATTGGAAGGTTTTCTCTCTCTCTCTCTCGATCCTATAAAACAATAAAACAATCAAATTCTGTTCTATTGTTTAAAATTTTCTCGTTCACTATTTCGAAATGTCATCATTGATACCATATATGAGTGATAAAAATTTCTTTTGCATGCATTCGAAATAGCGTTCTCGGTTATCATCTAAATCTTATGTTGAAATGTCTTCCTTTTCAGATCGAAACAATATCAAAACGATACCGCGAACGCTCATTGTGAATCATATCATATAGATATATCTTGTAACTTATTTGCAAGATATAATTATAAGCTATTGTATTTTACAATGCGTGATTGTACGTCTTGAGCATGAACTATGAACTATTACTCATATTCTTTTCCATTTTCCATACGCACGATGAAATCGAAAGATAATTACAAGATAATGCAAATCGTACATAACGTTTTTTTTTTTTACATTCAATCAGGTTATTATTTATCCTTTTTCGTTTCCACTTGCACCTGCTCCGATTGTTCTGCCGCGTTTGTAGGTGGTGATGGATGATCCTCATATCTGAAATATAATTAAAAAAAAGAATTTTTCATGTACGTGTTACAAACATAAAGAAACGGATATAACAATAAGAATTTAGAAATACTTACGAAAACAATGCCTTGAGATCTCCTTTGACTAACGCTAAGAGCAATGGCGTGCCTATACACGCGGGTACTAAATACAATAGAGCAGGTTGTGCATGATTGAACAAGTGCATGATCATCATGGTGGCGAGTAATCCCATAAAGTATGCAAAAAATGTCGAATAGAAGTAGACATTTGTTTTTCTGCTCAAACTGTTGTCGAATCGCAAGAGCAACGCGATAAAGATACCAGGCAATACAATATCACCTAATCCCAACATGGCAAAATTACCAGCATTCAAGCCCTTTTCTAAAAGATCCTGTGGAAACACAAGTTTAATCGGCACTTCAAAGGACTTTGCCACCGTTACCATTACATCTGTACCAAACACCCAAAAAGCATCATAAAACAGAAGCCCACACAGTAAAATGCATCCAGTCACGACATTGTTAAGATGTAACAATTCGACTCCATTAATAGCAAATGCTATGCCAAACAGATTGTTAGCTATCCAGTGCTGAAAAAAAAGGAAATAACAAAAAAAGAGTAACAAAGATATAAAAAGTTTCAATCTAAAACTGATTTTTTTATCATTTACTTTTTTCAGAAGATACCAAGCACCCACGAGCGAGCAGCACACAAGGCATACAATGTCATGAAGATTAAACTTGTAATTAATTATATGCTCTTCTTTATCATCTTTTCCTTTTGTAAATAAAATATGATACTGCGTCTTTGGAATCGCAGCAGGTACTAACGATGAAATTAATGGGCTGAAATTTTAAAACACTTAAAAATTTCCTTGATACAGCTAAAGATGAATCAAATATAAATATTTCATTGAAATTACTAAAGAGATTCAATGATGTATTTATAATTATACAAAAGCTTAAATTACCTTGTAAGATGACATAAAGCTAGAATACCAAGAAAGAAAAAATATCCAGCTAATATCAAATTAACATACTCCTTTGCAAATACCTATATATAGAAAAACAATTATACAGTTTATCATTGAACACTTCAAAAATCAATAAAATGAAATTTTAACATTTCATTCTACAAAAATAACATTTATATACAAACATCCAATTACCTTATATAATATATACAAGCCAACTAACGTAACACTGGAGATAAGAGGAAACATGGCAGCTTCTCTACGAGACATTGTATCAGGTTGCTCGCCACTTGTTTTATATAATTGCTATAAAATAAAAGATATAAGAAATAGTGAAACATTCAAGAGAAACTAACAATATCTACATAATACATAATTTTGCAATTGTATCCGTAGTACCATTTCTATAGCGCGCACACTTGTGCTTCTTCATGATTATATTGGATATTTGAATTTAATTTTATTTAATCTTATAATTACATGAAGAATTATATATTTGGAAAAATACCAGACTATCAAAGAATTTTCTTACAAATCATGATATATTGTGATGAAAATGATGTGAAAAAGAGAGATCTTGTAAAAATGTATGTGTCAAACATATGTCAAGATTCGTGGCTAACCTGCTGCTCCTTATGGTGTTTGACTGCACGATAGCTACCAAAGAAAATTGGTAGAATGGCCATAATAATAAGGCTGCCGTACGCAATGGCCATTCCTTCGGGCGTCGATGGTATTCTCGCCGTGGTTGCATTTTGATATTCCGTTAGGTTTTCATTCGTTTGTGCCGAAATTTCATTCACCGTGCTCGCCATCTTGGATACGTCGACACTAGACCAGATTACAAGCAATTACAAGACGAAAACGACACTTGACTGCATTCGATGACGATGAGGAAGGGATATGGCTGGCGTTTCATGAGTGAAAATTTGCAGCGCGACCAATCAACTCTACAGTACTCTGCCTGTTTTCTTTTCTGTGGCTACTCGATGCTACGAATGCACTTCAAAGCATTTTTTGATTGGTCAGTTAGTAAAATTTTTAAAAACATGTATAAACGATTAATTTGTGTATTATTTAGTTTAATACGGTTTTATTTGTGTAGAAATTTAGTGCATAAAAGTGCACGAAGGGACATGTATATACTTATAAAAGAGATGAACCATCAATTAATCGGTCTTTCTTCGCAATGCATGCACTTTTTACACTCTTCGCAATATCTTTGTTTTTTCTCTTTTCAACATGTATCTATCTTATTTTAAGCGCAAAAATATTTGAGGATTTCAAGCAACGCGAACAGACTACGTGTGTATAGTATGCGCATCATGATTCTTTCTAATGGCGAATTCGGCGCACATGCACTGAGGGGCTTCGCACAATAAAAGGAATAAGAATTTCAATCTATCAGAAATCATGTATTGTGGAATACACAGTTTCTGATATTGAGTTGAAATTCTTATTCTCTGTTCCTTTTATTGTGCTGAGCCTCTGCACTAGTGCTCTGACAATTAGGTTTTTTTTACTATACCAAATAGCACTGGCCTAGTTTACATCGTGCACTTGATACGCGTACTAACTAGTAACTTTCTATTAAATTATTTTAATTTCAACGAGATATTCAAAGAAAGATGTACTAAATTGGTACAGTATGTATCAAAATAATTAAATAAATACATCGGGTATGGTCACCCGATTTTACTTTAAAGCAATTTTTGATTGGTAAATTAGTAAAATTTTTTTTCTAATTGGTCAACCAAACGCTTCAAAGCATTGTAGTGAGACCGCAGCCATTATATATATGTTTACACGTATCGTCCAAATTAAGATCAT
>Ga0157363_1005448_pt1 | contig 11859 bp, 10 predicted proteins | sample AttsexASBM1_FD_111477 | JGI IMG/M metagenome (GOLD analysis project Ga0157363, IMG submission 111477) | Fungus gardens microbial communities from leaf cutter ant in Ribeirão Preto, State of São Paulo, Brazil - Atta sexdens ASBM1 | ecosystem: Host-associated > Fungi > Mycelium > Unclassified ...
AAAACAAACTCAAGTGAAGTTATCGTTCATTTTTACCTGAGTTTTTATAATCAAGAATGTAATTAAGGAAATACATTTTATATTTGGCAAGCTATACACGGAAAAAAGATATATTAACAGCATTAGCGTAACAGAAGCAATCTAATTAAAAACAATCTTGTTAATCCAATAACGGTATTAATGAAACAAATGCTCTTGCTTTTTTAAATATTCGTATTTGTAATTTGTTTCATTAATACTGTTATTGATTAAACAAAAGATTCTCTTTTAATTAGATGCCTGTTGTTTAATATTGTCAATGAATAATTTTTTTCACGATTTTTTCAGATATAATCGTAAGTTTATGTAATAATAAAAAAACTTGCTGCATCCCAGCAAGTTTTGAATACAAAAATTTGAGAGGGATAGTTAAGTTTCTTCGAACTTATGAACTCGTGCATGGTGTAATGGAAATTCCTGAAAGCGTCGGGGCCATCGCGTGAGAAAATTCGCAGTGTATATCTCGCGATAATCTATTTAAACGCGCAAAACCGCGCGACACGCCGACCAGCCGACCAGTCGTTTATTCTCCGCCTTTTATCCACGCCGAACATGACCAATAAAGTACCCGGCGCATTTTTAACGCTGTTACAAGTCGCGAACGCACATCGCGTTCCACGTTTCCGGTCGGCCGAATCGAAACATAGAAATACCCGTTAATACCCGCGGCCGTAAAGATTCCGGCTACGAGCGGGTTGTCATTGCGAAACAATGGCCTGGAAAGCTGGTTGCGGACAAGCGTTTAAAACGCCGCGCAAACATCGATATCGCGGTATTTAATGACGTCTCTATAACGCGACTTTGCGCATACGTATATCTTTTTCTCGGTGCGCGCGAATGTCAGCGAAACGAATGGACGGCGCGCGCGCCTTTCAAGCGTGAAGAGGAAATGCCAGCGACGGAACATAGGGCCGAAGGCACGGAGCAAATTAGGATCGTCTCTCTGACGAGGAGCCGCGCCTTCGTCTCTTATAGCGATCGCCGTTAAGTATGCGCGCTGCCGCATCTAAAGACCGGAACGCACGATTCATTAACTTCGGCTTGGCTCATCCTAGATGTGATTTATATTCGATCTGTCGTGCGTGGAAGCGCGAGGCTTCCATTTAGACTTCGATGTTTTTCGAAATTATAACAGTAGCCATGCAATATGGCCACAATAACGGTTCTAATAGTCACGCTGTGATGGAACATTGATATTAGCATCTGCATATGTATATTAGCGAACATTCTATATTTTGAAAGAAAACATGATGGAAAATCGAGATGGCGGTTTTTTTGTTACACTGAAAACTTGAACGAGAGTCAAGATTGTTTATTGAAAAGCGGTATTATTCTTTCTTTATCGAACATGATGCCAGACGCATCGCGTTGATCAGTTCTATTTTCTATATTTCTTATAGACTGTATAAAGCTTAATTACTTAATAAAGCTTTTTTTGTTAAATTTTATACATTAATGTGTTAGACTTCTAGCTATCGATCATGTAACTTTTTCCCTTGGGCGAAAATGTGATTTTGTATTTTATTTTTCCAAAACCGTGTACACAAATATGTAGATATATATCTACGATGTGTAAATATATGTATGCCCGCAGCGTATTGAGTTTGGGACCGTCGCTTGGTTCGCTAAACCCAAATGGCTGCGGCTCATAATTAGTCACCCCTGCGGGATACGAAGCGACACATTGCTAACACCACCAACACTGGCTATCGTAATTCGACAGTTTTCGAAACTGTGAAATAAAAACGGTTTTCCAATGTCACGATACAAATTCATTGCCTGTCGCGCAAAATGCACGGTGTGTCACGAGCAGGAAGATCGGCAAGAAAGGATAGGCAGAAGAGCAGGGAAACCTTGATCGTATTCTGGATGCTTGCGGTGTTGAGAGAGGGAGGAAGAGTTTAGTGATTCGTCAGGGACCGTAGAGGGACTCATGTCGAAACGCTCGAACACAGGACGGCAACGAATACCTCCCCATTCACGATGATCGGGCGAAAATAAGCTGCAATTTTCTGGACGAGCGCTCTCGCGCCTGCTCTCGTAATTTGAGCATCGATTCCCGATGCATTGTGTGTATTTTATGCGAGCAAGCGCACGTGGATACATGTCAGTGATGTGTGCTAGTGAGGTAGGGGATAAAGGTGAGAGAGAGAGAGAGAGAGAGAGAGAGAGAGAGAGAGAGAGAGAGAGAAGAATATTACACACACTATACATATAAGATATTACACACATTATATATATGAGAGAAAGAGAGGGAGGAAGGTGAGAGGGTGACTGGGAGAGAAAAGGGACGATTCGAGAAATTGTGGGGAGATTAAGCCTGTTATTCGAGGACAACAATGGGTCGATTCACAGTCCAGGAAGGGGACACAGCCTGCAGATGGATAGCAGGTATTACCAGGGCTCTTCCGGATTGTCAGCCATCCCTAAAGCGCATAAACGTTGTTACGTTATTGATAGATTTGGTCGACTGGAAAGCAGCGTGCTTACAGGAAAACTGTATGTGTCAATTTATTAATGGAAGCACCAGGGGTAGATCTTGACTATGCGTGTAGAATCTAATAATAGTGATCAAATAATATCTATATCTAATATCACTAAAATTTTTTAAAAGTTTTTCTTCATTGTTTTAATCAATTCAATTAAAATACATGTATAATGATGAACATAATAAATAATTTTGTATTTTTTTACAAACATTATGACTTTTCTGGTTTAGTACTTTTACCAAATGATCGCTTTAAACTTCAAAACGTTTATATTTAAGGAGTATGGATGATTTAATCGTTCGATGAATTGATCGGGTCGCAGTAAATCGTTCGCATGCGATATATCTAATCGAAAAAAAGCTATCAGACGAAAAGAGATATCCATCCGTCACACTATATATCTCTCGTAATCTCTGGCTCCCATACTCACTTATATGATGAAAAAAATTCTTAAAGGTCTAAGACAGCGATAAAGGGCCACATGATGCTAAAGCAAAATTTCTCAATCTCACGTCGAAAAAAGAAACTATGCAAGTAGTAGAGATATTTACGATCTTGATTAGAACCCTTAAGTGTTTTCGGCTTTCGTTCATTACACTCGTGTCGTTATCGTGTTTTAAGGGAAAAAAAAAACATTCTTCCTCGCGCCTTTCACGTCCAAACTAACAGATCATTACGAGAGACTGTATAAATGAAATGACACTTTATCTCTATCGTCGTATGTTCTGAAGCAATAACGCGATTCGACGCCATGAAAAATCGTGTTCGACATCGCGTGATCGATGTTCAAATAACGGAAGATAAAATGCCGCGTATGTTAATCTGATGCTCAAAACATTTATCGGATGTAACTTTACAAAGTGTCCCAGAGAACTACTGGATATTAATAGAGACTAAAATAAGAAGAATGTCTCTTGTTTCAGTATTCTATTTATAAATATTTTTCAAAAATTTGACGAAATTTTAACGTGAGATTTATATCTCATTCTTTAATTGTATTTTATGACAATTAATAAAATCTCTCATGACACTGAGAGTTAAGATAATTAATTGTTGGAAAAAATTAACTCTTCATATATACAAATATGACATATAAATATTAACACACAATGCATAAAACATTTTTAAAAATCTCTTTAATTGTATACAAAAGCTGTCATTGGTTATTATATTAATACCCTTAATTAATATCAATAAGACAGAAACATATCTTTCTATTTGAAAAAGTGTTAAACACCGTGAAAATCGCGACTCTTATTGAAGATTAATCGTGAACTAGTCGTTTCATAAAAGACACAGCGAGAAGCAAAGGAGACCGTGCGGATACGCTTTTTACTAGCGGGTGGACCGAGCTGTCGCCCGGTAAAACCTCTAGGTAAAAAATTCAGGACGCCGTCCGGGCTAATGGCCGCGCGATGGTAATTTTCAAATGATTTTTCGCCTCCTTCTATACGCCTCTCCCCCTCTTTCCTCTGCATCGCGCTTTTTTACCGCTTTTTATTTCTCCCTCCCGCACCACTAGCGTGCTAAAAGCTAATGCTGCTTCGGCTTTGCGCTTGTAGCTCCTTTTTCCGCTTCCCGGCCTTCTCGCGCTGCCACCGCTATCGTGGAGCGGAGCGAATGAAATTAAAAAAAAAAAAAAAAAAAAAATCGACGCCTCGTATCCGCTCAGTGTTGTATACAAATAAAAGTAGGCGTAACGAGCAACGTATTTCGCCGAGGAGGAATCAGACGCATCGACCGTAGGAAATGGACGAAATGAAACGAGGTGATTTCGAGATTTTTTTAATGCACTTTCGCGATTCGTTCCGAGATGTATACAGGATGCAGGGAGGTTCGGGATACAATGCAAATACTTCACATATATCTTAATTTTGTAATAACCTAATTCTTTTGTTGATGAGAAGAGTGTCATTTTATTAGTGCTAGATTTTAGACGTGGATAATATATGTGTATAAAATCCCAATGTTAATGTATCGTATTTTAATAAATTTATGAATATATTTTCATAAATTTATTAAAATATAATAATATTAATATTAGGACTCTTATATTTTCATAAGAGACATATTGTTACAAATAATAATAATATAACGTATAAATTATCCTGCGAGCAGAAAATGTTGATACTATATATTATATATAATTTTACATAAATTGGAAGGATCAAATATTTTTAAACAAAGAAATAAATGTGTAAAAGTCATTAACAGAATATAAAAGTCATTAACGGAATAAATTTAATTATCCAAAGGAAATGCAATCAATCCATTACGACAATATTTGAGAATCCGTTACAACTTGGTTGTGTAAAATCGTTTTATTTAGTTATACGTCACGAATGAAATTTAACCTATAATCACTAACTACAATATTTACATTTCTTTTGTTCTGAAAAAAATGTACGTTTTTTTCCTCGAGCCTTCAGATTCAAATAAATCGGTGCACGTATAATTTCCCGTACTTTTGTTCGTAGATAGTGCAAAAAAAAATATGATGCGATAAATCATTGTCACTCACGTACGATCGTGGACGGTAGATGGGTCAATTAGTTTGCATTTAAAATTGCTGATATATATATATATATATATATATATTCGAATCCGTCCAATTAAAACACACTCTTGTTTCGCTCAGCCGACCGAAATCGCTTCCCGAATTTTCCGCATCGTCTGCGCAGATGAAATGTCCACTGCGCTCAATCGAAAACCAGATCCAAGCAATGGAAATGTTCGATCCCGTGTCGATCGAATGAGAAATGAGCTTCCGTTCGATGTTACTCGATCGTTTACCGTAATCTGGCATCCGACATTCGGAGATGAGACTTGAATACGCGCCATCATCGTATGATGAGAACGAAAGCTTGGAACGAAAGCGCATTCCCCGACGAAGATCTGTTTGTGGGGCCATTAGGGATCAGGGCGCATCGTAAATTCATTGATATATTTACTGTGTAAACGCAGCCAACACACTCGAGCATAACTACTCGGGTAACGACCAGTCGTTCATGTAGGAGAAGGGCTCGCAAAACTCATAACAACCGATCGGACCCATACCTATCTCCGAGATGATATAATGCAAACAGATTTTACATCTCGCTTCTATATCTCGTGGTTTATGCTTCTTACGCAGCTAAAAGTTATTCCGTCGAAAGTTCCCCGGCCGCGCCCAAATTAATTCAGCGAAGAGAAATGAATTTCCATCATTTACCACCGATTTATGAATACAATGCAAATAAATTAATTTTCATTGTAAAATATTCTTCATTGCATGTTTCATGTCTCGAAAATGTCACGTATATATCTGTTGTAATCATAAAATGTATTTCTAACGAATCGTGAATAACACACGATTAGAATGTGAATTAATGTATCTTTAACGACGCCCGTAAATTTATCATCAAATAATTTAAAGATAATTTATTTTTGATAGAAAATATCTACAAGTAATAATAAAAAATATTGATTTTTGCAGAAAATGTTCATAATTTATATTTGATTCAATAAATTTATAGAGTTTTACGTAACTATGCTATTGAAATGTTGCATTGCCAGATTTTGAAATATGGTATACTTGAGTTAAAAATTACAAATATCTTTTTACAATTTTTTAACAATTGTAAATTTCCATATTTCTGCGTGATAAATTCTTTAAATTCTTAAATAAGCGGCAAATTATAACTTGACGATTTTATGAAAACACATTTGGTTTCCGCGTAATAATAATTCTTGATATATGCAGTCAATTATTATAAAATCAACACGCTATAGCAGGGACTAATAACGACATTACAAAGTGGTAAATACATTATTTGATGGCAGGAGCACATACCTTGATTGCAGTCAAGGCAGTTTGTCTCTCGAGTTTCCATCCAATTGGTAGGTGCGAATTGCGACCATAAGCGCCCGCATTTGCGTGCAAGCCAGATCGAGATGATGGACCGCGTTTACTCTGAAAATTTACGATGCAAACGCTTCGATAAATTTACGGGCATCATACGTTACTCGTGGTTTGTGTTTACTAATACAAACACCTATACATGATCGCGATACCTAATATGATGTTCGCTATCACGTAGCGTATATGAAACATGTGTTCTGCGAAAGAATCTGTAGCATAAATTCTGCGCAAATTTCAGCGATTCGTTAAATAAAAGCAATAGGAATTATTGACAGCCGTCATTTTTTTTATTCGATATCATAGCGAACTGTGTTAAAGTGTCCTTCTTGATCTATTTAAAAAACACGGGAAAAAATACGCGACGAGATGTTCTGTGAGAAACAGATGAGTGCGCAAATTATCGATTTATGTAAAATAATTTATGGGAGATAGATTTATTTAATATGAATAGGATATTATTATTTATGAGATGCGTATTACGTACTTTAATACAAACATCAATTATGGATAATTCGTAACGTGACGAAGATATTAACAATTATGATACCAATTCTGCAATTAATTATACTATTACCTGCATGTGATGAATATTTTTAAATAACAGAAAAATTAGATTTACTCTATTTTTTAATAATATTTAATTAGATATAGTATATAATGGATTTTAAATACTTTTTTGAAATCATTTATTAATTATTTATTTTCAATAAAATGAAAAAGTATTCTTAAAATTAAACATAAAACATTGAATTCTCTATCGGTTGTTTATTCTCTCATTAAAAAGTTTTTCATTTCTTCAGAAAATTATACCGGAGGGAAAAGGATGTTAGCCTGTGGCGTCTAATAAAATTAGAAGAAGCAGGTAGTTGATCGGCGGCAATCGAAATTCGATGACGATCGATCCGACAGGAATGACTGATTTATTACCGGCAATAATGAAGCGCCGCTAGCTAACGAAATGAGATAATAATCTGGCGGAAGCAGAAGTGGGGACGTCGGACCGACAGATTTGTCGCGATTAGAGTTACCGGATGCTGAACCGATAATCCGTCGAGATAACATTATTAGAATTATTAGCTCGTCCCTATAATTCTTATGGTCTTCCATGATTTTGTATAAGCAAAAAAATAATTACACAGGAATGTTAATTTCTTATAGAATTTTCAGTTAAATTAGAGAAAATTCGAAAGAAAATTGTTTTTTTCTATATAAAATAAAAAGAATTATATGTAAACGAAAAACATACGATTCTTGATTTTAAATCCTATTATTTTTTTTTCTTCTTTTATTCTGCATATATTTATAAAATATAAAATATTTTACTGAGAAAGTTTCTATCAAATTTTTGAACGCCTCTTCTGGAAGAGGCTTGCTTTCCAAAACATCTATTCGTCCTCTCCTTTCCACACACGTCGCACGACGATGGTGGCGGCGACGTTTGACTTCCTTCCATCACGTACCTTCCGGTCGTGTACCTTGGTCGACGATGTAACCGAGTACAGAGCGTCCACGTAATCCGATCACGTAATCGTCCATCGCTCTTCCCAGTCTATCGAAATCACGGCTCGGTCCGATGTTCTCGGGCGTGGTAGTTCAGGATCTCATAGCTGAGCGAATCGAGTAACTGGGAGGGTCAAAATTTGCCAGTCTCCCCATCGTAAGTACCCCCCGGGGACAAATATGCGCTCTCGTCAGAACGCCCCTTTCTATACCTCCGTCCCGTTCTGCGAGTAGCTTGCGCGCCGTTTTCGCTAATTTCCCGGTGCGATCGCCCTTACGCACGCATTCTGATTTCACCCCTGCGGCCACTTCTCGTCTCGATGAGGGAAAGTGAACGAGCATCGGGTTTACATTCGCTTCTCGAGGTGATATCTCGAAAGGAAAGCCACCCATTCGTTTCTATACAGGAACCATTAACGATCGAACATATCTTCTCTAAAACGATGATTACACAGAAAGAGCAATTTTGCTAAAATATCTAAAAATTTAGATGGATACTGAAAATAGTTTAGTTGAACCATTAAAATAATTATGTAGAAAACTTAAGCATGATGAGCAATTCTGCAAAATGTTTTGACATTTTAGGAACCTGCATTTTAAGCGTCTTACATAATTATTTTGATAAGCTAACAAAATTTCCAGACTGTATCTGGCGAAACTTTTAGATACTTTAGCAAAATTGTTCTTTCCGTGCATATATTAAGTAATTCTTTGTATAAAAACGTACACAATTAATATCATAAAATTAAGAATTTTTCATTTTTGTGGATGCATAAGTTATACTATTATCAATTTATAAATGCAAATATAGAAATGCGACATATTGTAACTTATAAAAAAAATTATTAAATAAAATTTTTTATCAATTTGATATAAATTGAACATATACATTTTTCTTGTAATCTCCATTACGTACATAAAATAAATGATATAAAGAAAATATATCTCATATATCTCGAAAAAAAGTTATTTATTGTACTTTTATGTTTCTTTTTTATACGAGCAACTTCTCAAATTATTTACTCCGATTTCGTTCCCTTCCTATGTATCAATATCCTCCAAGGGAAAGCTAAACGATATTGTTATAAAAAAAACTATAAGTTATCCACAATTTTCCCAAGAGTATTTCTTCGCGCGCTGCTATTCGAACTTCCGTAAGAGTTTCTTTGATTGTCACGATTCTCGGAGGATCAAAGGAGCCTTCGTATTTCCAATATAGGAAATTTCAGGGCGTTTCAGATTTCTTTTTCTTATTTACAGATCAGCTGATTGATATTAGTTCGATTTTTCTTCAATGATAATTTAATTTACTATATTACATTTTTCTTATTACATCTTTAACATTAAATTTATCTTTATAATTAATAATTAAATCGAAATTCTTACGATTAAAGAATAAGCTTTATTTAATCTTTTTAATCTAATACCTTTATAACCTAAATTGTACAAAATTCCTTCCATTTTTCAATTTACACATATAAATAAATGATATAATTTGTTTAACGCTTCAAAATTTTTTCTCTAAAATTAATCCAAAAATCCGGATATTAAAAGAATTTTAATGCGCGGATATGAAATGCCAACTGTGCACATTATTATCACATCATTGCACATCGGGAAAGTGACATGGAATTCAGCGCAGATTTGCGCACGAAATTTTTACACCACAAGAAGAGAATCCTTGGTCGAAAAGAGTTTTCGGGGGAGGACTTGAGATATTTCAAATACCCGACAAATTTTACGGCCCACCCCCAAGGGAGCTTTACGAGCGGCTATGGAAGATCAAGCGAGCCGATGCTGACTCGGACGAAGGATATTTATTATCCCGAGTATGTACCACGTGTATATATTAATCCACCACACCGATCGGCTGTACGTGTGTGCAGTAAATGCTATGTATGTAGCTTGGCGTATGTGCACCTAGTTGCGTAGGAAGGAGGACAAACATGGGACGCGTGTATGTATGTGTTATAACATATTAGAACCTGCGATCTAATATACTCACTCATCCTTTGACTCCTCCCTTTCTCGCGATTGCCGATTCCTTTCGGACAACCTTCATTTCTTTTCCACATTGAGCATGTCATGAGCAGCACGCAATCGAGGGAGAGAGAGAGAGAGAGAGAGAGAGAGAGAGAGGGATGGGAGAGCGAGAATTATACCATTAAATTCTTTTTATAGGCACGTTTTCTTTTGGTCAAAAAGTTTCTTTCGTATCTTCTTTTTGATGTATTTCTAGAATTAATTGGAAAATTGCTAAAAAATATTTTATGAACGAAATAGTATAATATTTTCCGACATGCATACATTTGTATTTATATTTTGCGGCGTTGAATTTTTTTCGTGGATTTATATTTAACCCAAAAATATTTTTATGTATGTATGTATGCATATTGTATTTCGTTGTTTTTTATGTATGCATTATATAGTACACTTTTTAAAATAAAACTATCACACACACACACACACACACACACACACACACACACACACACACACACACACACACAAAATACAAAAAGTTCAGCTACTTTGAAAATTGAAATTTAAAATTGATTGATTCTTTCATTTTATATTTTCTCTGCCGTCATGCCTGTATTAAAGTAGCGCATTATCGTTGAAATGTTACGAAAAAAGAGATAAGAAGAGATAATCTTCTTATTTTTTTTTATTAAACTGGTGGCATGTAATTTTTTATAAATAATCATGATAATTTTGGTGGCTTTAAAGAAAATTTGCACGTCAATATTGTTTATATAATATATATCTTACTTTACAGTTTACATGTGTTGCAAATGTTGTAACGATAAGATAGATCAGTTTCCCGAATATTGCCTGAAATCAGATTTAATTAATTCCAACCGTACGTATATTACGCAGACTCATGTAAACACGCGGTCGTACTGCCATATTTGGCAGTACACACATTCACTTACATCCGTATACACACATTTGCATTCTGCCATGTACCATGGCGAATTCAGCGATCTAATATCCTCACTCAACCTTTGACTTCTCCCGTCGAGAGACGCTTCAATGCCTTTCAAGGAGATCCTTTGCTTTAGAAAACCTACATCTTCCAAGTGTGTAAAAATATACCTAACGTTTTTGAAGGCTATTAAAAGATAATCGATCAAAAATCCTTTTCTGATAAAATCCTTTTCTGACAAAATTTCACAATTTCCAGCAAGTAACATCTAAAACGTTGGGAAGCGAGTAGATTTATCCGAATTACAATTCGATCAAGATTCGACCACGACTAGGAGAGCTCCCGCAGGATAACACGCTGCACATAGTATATAGGGAAAGGGAACGCAAGTAAATACATACGGCTTATAACGTATTAGACCCTGCGGTCTAATATACTCACTCATCCTTCGGCAGTCCCATCCCACGGGGATCCTAGATTGCTTTCGAAGTCCCGCGCGTCGGCACCTGTGCACAACTCGCGAAATAAAAGCTTTATTACTGTTTGGCCAATAAAGCTAGGCGCGTGAAAGCTCATTACATCATTGTATTCGAAACGGCAACAAAACACAAGTTTGCGAGCCTCAGTCGCAGAAAATGATAGGGTGATTTTATTATCTCTGGCGAATTAAGAAGATTGACCTGATTTCTTTTCTGCTACATTTAACGTTCGGTATTATAGTTAAAATATTTTATCATTTTTAAATTTATTGGAAAAGATTTTAGCTTCATCACACAAACGATATAAAAAAATTGACTAAAATTTGATGAGAATTTTCTGTATACACTGCGTATTTGGCGAGCGTTTCACGTATAAATACCACTAATAAATACCATGTTCCCGTAACATATTAAACCACGCGATCTAATATACTTGCTCATCCTTCGGTTTTACCCCGAGGGAATCCTCGACTACTCTCAGCCGTCCTTCACACCTACACATGCAGACACCTGTTTCCTGCG
>Ga0157363_1005450_pt1 | contig 11858 bp, 4 predicted proteins | sample AttsexASBM1_FD_111477 | JGI IMG/M metagenome (GOLD analysis project Ga0157363, IMG submission 111477) | Fungus gardens microbial communities from leaf cutter ant in Ribeirão Preto, State of São Paulo, Brazil - Atta sexdens ASBM1 | ecosystem: Host-associated > Fungi > Mycelium > Unclassified ...
ACATCTTATATATATATATATATATATATATATATATATATATATATATATATATATATAATTAGAGCAATTAGTATTATTTCAGCTAATAAAAATAATATTTACATATTATATATTATTAAAAACAAGTTATTATCATAGATGTCATCATTTATTTACATTACTATATTTAACATTAATTATATTTTTTTATGTGTACCACCTCTTTCATAACATCTTTGAACAGATATGTTGTAACTATACATCCATTAGCATTATAGGTGTTCTTCGAAGGAGTAGTTCCCATATGATTACAAAAATGAAGTGTGGTAAGTGGAGGTTCGGATTCGGATGGGTAACGCGCATGGGTGCATCATAAAATTTGTTCTCGAATTCATAATAAATTTTTTTTTATTATAATTTTGTCATGTATCCTCTGAAATATGATGCTAATCAATAATACTTATTTTCACAATAAAATTTCAATGAAATTTTAATGAATTTCCTCCACCACTATTAACTGATGTGAACCCGCTCAACTTTATCAAAAATAAAAATTAATACCGCAGGCCATTTGTACTTCGTTTATACTTATTTGTACCGATCATTATTTCGTTTGTAAACTCAAACAGTTAAACAAAAAGTGAAAAATAAAAAATGGCTAGCGCGCAACTTTAAGATTTTTTAAATTTCATTTATGTCATTCGAAAAAGATGGTGATCATTCGTACCCGTTTGTACCTCTCCTATTTTCGTTTGTATCTCAAAAGATTCGGAGATACAGCGATTTCAAAATTTCGAAAATGCCACAAGAGAGGAAGTCGATCATTTTTAAAGATATCGAAATGGGACCAACGATGAAAGGAGAGGTATAAACGGGTACAAATGATTCTCTTTCGAATGCCGTTGATCTCATTTCGATATCTTGAAAATTGGCTAAGTTCACTATGGATCGCGCAAAAACTGAAACGCACTGTATCTCCGAACCCTTTGAGGTCAAAACATAATACCACGATACGTTTATGATCGCTGACGTAAAACTGAAAACACAATGAAAAACATAGGCAATAGGAATAGGAAATAACAAATTTCAATTTATCAGAAACTATATATACTAGAATGGACGCTTTCTGATAGGTTATTAGATGTACAACTTTGCTTCCGCCGTTTTTTTCTGAAATTCGAGGCTTTATTGTAAAAACTGGTTATACATTTATGATTCAAAGTATTGTCCATCGCTGGCCACTACTTTAATAAAATCTCTTATTCCCTGTTATTGCCTGTGTTTTTCATTGTGTTTCTGGCTTAACATGCGGTCGTATCAGATTTTAACAGTCATGAATATAAAATTAACTAAGAACGAAACGTGGACTTCTAAAATCGAACCCCAGGCATTCATGCTACATGACACATGCACATTTCCGGAAGTGAGCGGATAAATAACGGAACCAATCACAGAAGAGAAATGCTATCCATTCCACTCTTCCTTTTCTCTCTGCGTGGAATCATTTTATCTTTAGAGTGAAATCACACAGTGCAGAATAAGACTGCGGAATAGAGAATGCATCATTGAAACAACCACTCAGCGCTATTTTGCATTTGATGTTGCGAAATAGTGAGTGCGTCATTGTTCTTGCAATAAACCATCATATTTTGACAGATTAAAATAATTTGATGATGATTAATATGATGGAATTGCGTAATGTCGAAACGAATGAAGCAAAATGACAAAATCTGAGTCCAAAATCTAAATATAGATACCAAAATAAAAAAACAATGATGCATTTCAGTATGCCCTTTTCCGCACTTTTCCATCACACCAGTTTTGTGTGCTATGTTCACACGATGTGAAAAAATGATATAAAAGCGTAAAATGAAGTAAATGCGTTAAAGTTCAAAAAGCAGTTCAAAAAATCGTTATGAGATTGTAAAAATTAATTGTAAAACATTAAATATTACAACAGTGATAATGTTTTAATTTGAAAAATTATATTTTATTTTAATAAATAAATTATTAACATGAAGTTAGTAGTTTTTAAATTATATGCATGCTGGATACATCTTTGACACATCATGTGAGCATAGCAAAACGTGCGCTTTTCCGCACTTTCCATCACGAAAGTTTTGTGTTGATTTCAAAATGCAAGCATCAGATTGGCTGTCGCAACAAACTTCACCAACAAAGAGGTGCGATCGACTTGCAACTAATGTAGAACCAACTAATGTAGAACGCTTTTGGTGCGTTCGGCAATGTAAATCTGAGATGCGAGCTAGTAGATAGCGAGCTTGATCATGTGATCTTCGAGCAATCTGAGTGCCAAGAATTAATTCCGAACGATACAGAGCTGTAAACTTTCTTTTAAATTATAAAATGAAATTGTTTATTTTTATAAAATAAATAAAAAAATACTCTATTAATTGAAAATATCTTTCGCTAAAAATTGTTTCGCTAATAATCTTATATACTAAAAATAAATCGTTATGAGCATCTAAATGTAGACTCATAAGCAAAATGTGTTTTCTTAAAAAAAAATACTACATTGCAACTTTCAGCAATTTAAAATTTATAAATTATATCACTTGATTTATATTTGTTAGAGTCTTTAATATATTAATACAGTTTGATTTTATTTTATTCTATATGTGCAACATAAACTTTGATCTAAAAATTAATTAGCAAATTCTTTGTCTTCAAATACGTAACCTCAAATTTATAAAGAAAAAAAAAATTAAAAACTGATTTTCCTCGTTAAATATTGTACATAATGTACTTCATCAATTTTTATTTGATAGCATTTGTTTCAGCATTTGTAGACTCAGATTATAATTTATTTAGATTAGACATTATAACATTTCAAATACTCTATTTTATAAAATAGAAGCATTAAAAGAAATTAATATATGTATTAACGAATCAGTTGAATACATTATCATAAATATAAAGATTATGAATTTAATTTAGGCGCGAAAATCTACAGAATAGCAGCTCTGCGAAGTCGGTTTTCGGCCGGTATTCATAATCAGATCTTATATTCAAGATGGTCTTAAGAAATCATAAATTAATCAGAGGGCTGCATTAGCGTTTTAAAATATTACTTAAGATGATTTTAAAATAAGAATCGATTATGAATACTGGCCTTCGAATCCGAAGTAAATCGAGCAGCTCTAGAAACGTTAATACGAACGCAAATGAGGTGACATGTAGCAGAAAGATGAGAGATTACCGAACGATTTTCGAAGTAAAAGAGTAAATGGACGCCTCCAATTTGCAATGCCGAACGCATCTCTTATCGTTTATTAAATATTAAACAAGGACAAACGATTCCCGTGAACGTTGCGAGCGTTAAGAATGCCGTCACATGAGAGTGCCTACCCATGCAGCGGAATAGCATAACGCAGAACAAGAGCAAAACCAATCACAAGCGTTCCGCACTAATTGCAGTTGATGTGCTCTGTGACCATATGCGCATGTGTTTTAATAACTGCGCTAAAGATATCGAAAGATTGTAGTGAACTTCACGTAATGCTATTTCGGAGAATTGTCTTTAAAGAAATGTTAGATCTAAACTTTAATTCATATAAAAAAGTAATTTTCATAATTAATAAAGTAATGTCATAATTCATAATTATTCATTCTCTGCAAGACAAGCAATGCTTGACAAGCAAATTCTCTCATGTTTGTAAAGCAGAAAATTTATTTTTAAAGTAGACAATTTGTTTGTCAAGCAAACAAGAAGAGAATTTATTCGTATATCTCGCTGCATCTCATCAATACAATGGATTTTCTAATCTCTATAATCGTTAAGGCTCCTGACTACTCAGCCAAGAACTCTGCATTGAACGGCAACACAGAAATCAAATGGCGATCTAGCGAACCATACGCTTAAGCATGTCCATGTTCGTGTCTGCCGAGAGTGATCGAGACAGCGAACTCCTTCTCACTAATCACTTGTTTCAAGCGAAAATGCTTTCTTGACAACCTCAGTCCCTCTGCAGCCCTAGGCATCAATAAGAGGCGAAAGGTATTCTAAATAATAAGTATAAATCATGTTAAAATGCAATAGTTGATGAGATATTTAATTGTTTATGATTTTTTATGCGCGGTATATTATAGTATACTCCTCCTTCATAAACGTGAGTAGCAAGAAGTAGTTCAGTAGAAGTAGAATTTTACTGGAAAAAATTATAAATCAGCATTTTTTTTCATAAAAATCTCGAAAGCCATTAGAAAAGAAATGCGTTTGTTTGAGACTCGAGACTTGTGAAAAAAATATGCGAAAAAAATTGAATAATTACAAAAAGCTTATAAAACGAAAAATATTGATTATATGGAAACAAATTTGATATAAAAAATGTAGGTTTCGAAATACTTACAAAATGAGACGTGAAACATTAAAATCGATCTATTAGTAGAAAATCTATTCAGTAGAAAAGAAAGTAAAAAAATTGATAAAGGCCTTTTTTTCACTTGCTCTCTGTTCATTGAGCTTTAATTCTCAAAGCTTTGAAATTCTCATAAAATGTAGCCTTCGTAATGACGAACAAATTTAGCCCTGAACAAGCCTGAAATGTTCATTAATTTTTGTAAAAAGCCATTTGTTCACTAAAAACCTGCAGAAAATTTAATTTCTTCATCTTTGAACAGCAATTTACAGAAGTGATTTTTCTTCTTCAAGAGTTGCACTATCACTTAATAACAAAATGATTTTTGCAGTTAAGCTATTATAAAACGACTTTAAAAAGTGGGTATTTTTTTCCGTTTAAAAAAATGAAATAATTTCATTAATATGCATCTTAGCTCAAATAGCTATGTGAAGCATTCGAAATCTGCCATTTTTTCACGAATTTAAAAAAAAAGATTATCTTCCGATTATTAGGAGCCGAATAACAATTTTTTTTTAAATCACTCTAATTTTTAAGATTAAGAGTTCCGTCTAGCACTAATTTGTCAAAGAAGAATTGAATTTGCTGTTAAAAAAATCTCGAATTGTAATTATGAAATTTTTATTTAAAAAATTTTTTGTTTCTTGAATTTTTATTTTTTCGGTTTATTACTAAAAAATCACGTATGGAATGCATGTCTGATTAACAAATTGAAATCATATTAGCTATATTTCTTTATTTAATATACTGTAAAAAGTGTCTAAATGGACAATTAAATGTATGAAATTATCAGTAACAAAATTGTTGTTGTGACTTTAATTGCAGATGCAAATATGACACATGTAAACAAATAATTAAGCCAAATAATTAATATGCCAAATGTTAACGTAACTGTTAAAGATATAACACTAACTTTCGCAAATATAAAAGTAAATTAGTTAATAGTGTTACATAAAAAATATATTTTACAATTATATTCAACAGTTATACTAACATTTGGCAAATTATTTATTAATTATTTGTTTACATATATCATATTGCATCTGCAATTAAATTCACAAAAACAATTTTGTACTGATAATTCCGTATTTAATTATCCAATTGAACACTTTTTATAGCATATTAAATAAAGAAATATAACTAATGTGACTTAAATTTGTTAATCAAACATGCACTCCATATTCAAATGTGATTTTTTAGTAATAAATCGAAAAAATAAAACTTTAAGAAACAAAAAACCAGAGACTCGGACTGGACCGAAACCGAAATCGATAACCGGATCATAACTGTTATTTTTGTCGAACTGAAACCGATAACTAAAACGTTATGCAGGCTAATGGACCGTACCGAACTGAAAATGTTTTTCGGTTAGTTTTTCGGTTTCAGTCCAGTTTTCGATTCGGATGTTTTTAACCTCTTCGGTACGATTGTCGACTACACCATCAAACATACATATCCCCATGTAATCATACGTATTCCTACGGCTGAGCGTCGGCTACGGTGAACAACAAGAACAATGCGTTCTCTTACCTCTTACAGTCGAAAGAGAGAAGAATGCTCCTGTGATTGATCGGTTCTTGCAACACTTGTAAAAATGGATGAAGACTTAACTCCCATGATAGTCAGTAAATAATTGTAAAAGGCACGAGAAGACCGAGAAGTTTATCAAAATTTATTCGCATGTGTAGCCTATTTCATTTTACGTTTCTTTTGCCACTATTCCCTTTGACTCAGAAGGAGTCAAAGGGAAAGTAAGGATAGTTTTCATCCATTTTTACAGTATTTTAAAGCAATCTCATTATTTGGTTTTACCTAAATTCTCTTTATTTACATTATGCAAGAAACTTTAACGTGTTTCATGTCATTTCTCATGACGTCATTTATGACGTCATGATCCAATGTTGCCACTGCCACAGCGACTACAGGAGAGTCTTAAAGAGGAAAAGAATTTTAACTAGCAATATTACAAGGTGTCCACGGAGTGTTACTTTCTTATTTCCTTGCTTGATTATGATAATTTACGAAAGAATAATATATATTATTTTATAGAAAATTATCAAAAAGCTAAACGACCATTGGCGACACTACAAATCGACGAAGTCAACGCAGAAGAATGACGTCGCAGAAGATAATAAAAGTGAAACTGCAACAAAGAAAGAAAACAATGATCTGTTTTTACATTTCTGTTTTTTAGTTTAGAATTAGAGTATGTATGCCCGTTTCTATCAATGCAGTTTAACTTTAATCTCGGTTCAACTAATTCTTCTTTTTTCTAATTTTAAGAATTAGAAAAAAATGAAGAGTAAGGGTTTTAGCAAAAAGGCTGACTTATAATTTTAAAACAGTATTTTATGATTAAGACTTAGTTCCACAATTCACGGTTAACTCTTTCATGTGATAATTTTATTTCGGTCCGAGTCATTACAAAAAATTTATAATTCCAATTATTTTACGAAAACTTTGATTGAACTATTTATTTATATCTCGTCGAGCTATCTCAGATTTAAAAAAAATCAAGTTTCTATATCAATTTATTGCTGAGAAAATGTAAATTTAACAAATTTTAACGCACGAAATCAAATATGCGCGAATCGCTCGATCTTTCTCACTCGACTGCGCGCCGGCTTCTTTCACTCCCGGCGCACTGCCTCGCTCGGGTTCTTTAACTTTCCAATGGTTTTAAATAAACTTTTTCGGCAGCAAAAAATTCAAGAATTTTTCAAGAGCAAATTCAATTCTTCTTTGACAAATTGATGCCAGACAGAACTTTTAATCTTAAAAATTAGAGCCACATAATTTAAAAAAGAAAAATTGTTATTTCGGCTCCTAATAATCGGAGGGTCTTCTTCTTTTTCTAAATTCATAGAAAAATGTCAGATTTTGAATGCTTCACACAGTTATTTGATAAGATGCATATTAACGATTATTTCATTATGAGGGCATTTTACGAGAATTTCAAAGCTTTGCGTTTAAATCTTAATGAATAGAGAGCGAATGAAAAAAAGGCCTTTTGTCGATGTTTTTTATTTTTTTTCTACTAAATTAATAGATCGATTTTAATGTTTCACGTCTCATTTTTTGTAAATATTTTGAATACATTTTTTGCATACAAACTTTTTTCCATATAATCAATATCTTTCGTTTTATAAGCAAAAAACGTGCTTTTTACAACTATTCGATTTTTTTCGCATAGTTTCTTCACAAGTCTCGAATCTCAAACAAACGCATTTCTTTTCTGATGGCCTTTCGAAATTTTTGTGAAAAGAAATGCTGATTTATAATTTTTTTCCCATAAAATTCTACTTCTACTGAACTATTCTTGCTACTCGATTTTATGAAGGAGGAATATACAATATACCGCGCATGAAACTCATAAACAATTAAACAACTTGTTGCGTTTAATGATTTATATATGGGAGTACAAATAAATTTCCGCTGTTTGCAAAAGACGGCGCTAATAAACTATAGTTAAAATTATTTGATGTAAAACGACATGTCGTAAGATTGGACATGTGGCAACATCATAACCTTGAAATATTAACGATTTTATCAGCATCATATATTTTGTTTTGTACGAAAATGTCGAGTTTTGAGCCGAATAAGCGTCATTTGTGGCGTCAATTTGATTTACTTCTTTAATTTGAAGAAATCTGCAGCTGAGGCTCATAGATTGCTTGTAGAAGCATATGATGATGCTGCCTTAAGTGAGAGAAGTTGTCATGAGTAGTGTTCAAAAGTTTAAGTAATTAATTAAAGTTTAATTGACATCGAAGACAAAGAACGTAGCGGAAGACGCGGAATTGGAAGCATTATTGGATTCGTACCAAACGCAAAAAGAATTTGCACTTACATTAGGAGTGACTCAACAAACAATTTCATCTCGTTTGAAATCATTGGGAATGATTCAAAAGCAAAGGAATTGGGTTCCATATGAACTGAAGCCGAGAAACGTTGAATGCCGATTTTTCACATATGAAATGCTGCTTGCCAGGCATAAACGAAAGGGTTTTTTGCATCATATAGTCACTGGTGAAAAATGGATCCACTACGATAACCCAAAGAATAGGAAATCATGGGGACCATCTAGCCATGCTTCAACATCGACAGCCAAGCTGAATATTCATGGAAAAAAACTCAACATGTTGTATATTTGGTGGCATCAGCTTGGTGTCGTATATTATGAGTTGCTCATCTGAACGAGACCATTACTGAGGCTCTCTACCTAACACAATTGATGAGATTGAGCCAAGCACTCAAGGAAAAACGCGCCCACTACTACTCCAGGCATAACAAAATTATTCTCCTGCATGATAATGCTCGACCACATGTTACAGCGCCGGTCAAGACCTACTTAGAAACACTCAAATGGGAAGTTCTATCCCACCCGTCGTATTCTCTAGATATTTGCTCCTTCCGACTACCACTTGTTCCGATCAATGATGCATAACCTGTCTGAGCAGCACTTCACATTATATGAAGACATCAAAAATTGTATCGATGATTAGATAGCCTCAAAAGATGAAGCGTTCTTCCGACGCGATATCCACATGCTACCAGAAAGATGGGAAAAAGTAGTGGCTAGTGATGCCATTACTTTGAATAAAACATTATGTATCGTTCTTTCACAATAAATAATTTTTAATAAAAAATTATTAATTTTTTAAAAAACGGCGAAAACTTATTTGTACTCCCAATACTATTCTGGATTAATAGAAGGGGTACACTACAATTTATTAAAACTTATATATTATTTAGAATGCCCCCCAGTCCTTATTGATGCCGAGTGGCCGAGAAAGTATTTTTCGTTACTTGAAACAAAGTGACTAGTATGAGAAGGAGCTTGTTGTTTCGTTAATTTTTGATACACCGCAGGCGAGCACATGAACTCGTGTTTGTTTGTGTTATAGCACTACATCATAATAAATGGCCGAACTTATAAGCGTGGAAAAGTGACAGAGTCAGTTGCCGATACAGATTGACCTCAGAAGATACCATGTTTACAACGGGAGCCTGAGTGATCCTTCAATTGCTTATTTTAATTCAGGACATTAGTTACTCCAAGGTAGTGATTTTTTCTGTAAGAACGGCCTGGAATTGGCTCTAATAGACTTATTAATTCTAACTATATCATATATACATTGGATCAAGCGTCTCCTCGCTGTCTCTTATAGCAAAGGCATCAACGTCACTCTTGTTTGGATCCCAGCTCATCGTGGTATCCCGGGCAACGAAATAGCGGATAAGGTGGACAAGGAGGCCACCTTGAAAGGGGGAAGGGACAATTTTAAATTCCCTACTTCTGATCCTGAAAGCCAACAAAATGTCAGTTTCTCGTTTCAATAAATATTTCGAAGACGCTTCAAAAGCTACAGGACAACATTACGCCTCACTTTACGCTAACTTCTCTAATATGACATGGTATCAGAAAAAGTCAGTCAATTGTCAGGAGATTGTCTTGACTAACAGACTTCGTGCCAACTATTACAACTTAAACTTCAGCTTGCATAGGAAAAATATAGTGGATTCTCCAGCCTGTACATGCGATGATCCTAGACAGGACGCCAACCATGTAATTTTTTATTGCCCCTTATCTCGCGACAGATTCGCTCTCCTTAGTAAATTTATCAAGAAAATTTTTCCTCGTTAACCTAATGATACTTTCTCTATGCTTATAGATCCTCAAATTAAAATTTGCAGATTTCTCTTCTCCTTTTTCAAGTCTCTGCAATTATTGATCTAAGCTCTCCTTTCTATTTTCTCTCTCTCTCTCCTTCTCCCTTCTCTCTTCTCGGCGTTCAAATGCAGCTTGGCCGTGACTTGGCTCGGTTCGCCCTGGTGCGTGGGTTTTTGGTCGGGTGGGGGGGAAGGGGAGAACTGACGCTCTTTCTGACGCTTCATTCTAGTTCTTTTCATCTCTAGTTTGACTGCTGTGGAAGATTAAAGGTATCTGGGAAACGACTGGCCAAGTTTACCTCAACGAGGACCAGGGTCATTAAATTTCATGAAAATTTACATAAGGCGCTACTCAGGAGATCGAACTTATATGGACGAGGCCGTCAAAAAGGTCTTCAAAAGTGATCATCTGAATTACAATAGTTTGATTGAGATGTCGCTTTCGTTTCACGACACCGTCACAGTAAATATGGACACTGAATTTTTTATGTCCCGAATTTTTAGTGCGCATACGTTGATTTCCAACCGGTGGCTGCCTTTAGCAAGTTGAAATTGCAGGTAGATTTTTTTCCCATAAAATATCTTTCGCTTATAATATTGTATGAGACTCGTTGTAAGGAAACTCGGGCCAAACATGAATATCACGAGTGAGAGCCATGGTACGTCGTTGTACAAAACTTAATTTTTTTTAATTTGTAAGAAAAAAGTATGACAAAGGGTTAATAAAATTAAATTTTACTAAAAAATTAAATCAAATTTTTTCGGAGAAATATTGTGTAGACTTTTATATTGTGTAGACTTATATTTGTATATGATAAAACATTCTCGTAATAAGGTATGTATGTGTGCGTGTGTATGTATGTACGTATATTATTAAATTACAACTTCACATTTAATTACAATTTTCATGCAATATATTATTTTTTCATGCATAATTACAATTTTCAATTACAATTTTCATATAGTATTTAATCAATTATTATTTTTAATTTATTATTATTACTGTTTAATATTATTATTATTATTAATGTAAATATTCTTAAAATTTCTACGGGTGCTTTCTATATAAAGATTATGCGTTTCTTCCGTGTCCAGATCTATTCTTGGAATGCCAATGTTTCGTGAATCTTGCAGTTCACTTCATCAGGGCGAAGAGCAGCCTGATACTGAGCTGTTCCTCCGGGTCATTTCCCTTTTATATATTACGCTACTTGTTGGAATGGTGGAGAGAAAGACGAGAATTGTGGATGGGAAGTGGGGGGAGGAGTGAGAGAAATCGATCAGTTCTCATTAACCGAGAGAATAATTTTCCATATTTTATTTATGTTGTAGCCATTATCTCTATTTAGATTATTAGATGTTTAGGTATCTCTATATTTTCTTCTCTATACTTTCTTGGAAAGTATGTAATATTGGTTATTATGGTCGTTTTTTCAAACGATATTTGATGTCCTGTTTCGATGTTGTGTTCTGATAGTACTGATTACGAGACGTGTTTTAACCTGATACGTTAGTGTTCTTTTATCGTAGGTTGCCCATTCTCCCAGTTTCTCCAATGTATACTTGCCTGCAGAAACAAGGTACTCCTCCCCCCACTCCCCATCCACAATTTTCTTCTTTCTTTCCACCATTCCAACAAATAGCGTAATATATAAAAGGGGAACGATTCGGAAAAACAGTATCAGGCTACTCCTCGCTCTGATGAAATGAAGGTTCACGAAACGTTGACATTCCAAAAATGGATCTGGACACGGAAGAAACCCGCGATATCGCATAATCTTTATTAATGTGAATATTATTTTTATATAATTAGTTTGTTAACAT
>Ga0157363_1005451_pt1 | contig 11858 bp, 4 predicted proteins | sample AttsexASBM1_FD_111477 | JGI IMG/M metagenome (GOLD analysis project Ga0157363, IMG submission 111477) | Fungus gardens microbial communities from leaf cutter ant in Ribeirão Preto, State of São Paulo, Brazil - Atta sexdens ASBM1 | ecosystem: Host-associated > Fungi > Mycelium > Unclassified ...
CACGTTAATCCCGTTACTTCCGCGGTCTTAGCTTCGTAATCCATGGCTCCTGATTTATGCGGCAGATATTGTAGAGATAACTCGACGGGCAAGAGGGTGGCGGGTCACACAGCCAGAATACTCTTAAAGTAAATAAACTATTATATCTTAGAAAATGCTGAAAATCTTTGCGTCACGTACGAACAAAGTTTAAATCGAAATTGACATCGTTTTCAGATTGTAAAAAAATATTTTTAATCCTAATGCATCATATATTATGAATTCTAGCACCTAATATGTCTTAAAAATTATAAGTCATATTGGTGACATCGATCAACAAAAATGATAGAATTTTATATTTTTCAGTAGGTATAACGCAATATTGTTTAATCGCGTAATCGAGATATCTGGAAAAATCTTCACAAAGAGAAGATAAATTCACGTAACTTTAAGGAATATACAGCGTACTGAATGGCGGCCAGTTAAGCACTAATGATTTCGAAAATCAGCCACGCTCTATTTCTAAATTCTCGGCGATTATAGACGCTCTCGTTCCATCTAACGATCCGTAAAATCTAATCTTCTCTGATGGGACAGTTCGAAAGGGGTCGAGAGTTCATTTCGAACTCACCCCAGGTGCAGCTTTCGGTCTCGATATCTCTTGGCCGATTGGTCGGTGGTGGAGAGACGAGCGGGCGGACAGGCGAACGTGACGATTAGACATTCTTGCTGGTGTACAGAGATAAAATAAAATTGGAAAAAGGTGTCGAGAGATACGAAGAGAGTGTGTACCGATTGAGACCGAGCCAGGCGCGCGACCTGCCTGGTTATTTGCTGTTTATAGCGGCAGTTACTGCTCGTAAAATAACACCTAACTGGACCCACTCGCATACAATTCTGTTTCTTTACACGCACATGTAAAGTACACGACTTGCATGTGTCGTCCTTTCTCACTCTCCCTCCCCTCTCTCTCTCTTCCATCTTCAGAGGTTTCTGATTCAATCATTCTCTCACCGCATAATAGCTCTCTAAGTTGAACTTTTATACATAACCATATCCTGACCGATACTCTACGATCCACGAAGCAAAAAAAATATCAAATGATCGCACGACAATCGACCAAATTATTTACCTTATTACAAATTTATGTGTCCAAATATCGCAGAAATCGATATCGGAGTTTCCGGCGTGGTAGCTACTGACGGAAATACATATACAGCAACATTTGTTATTCACGAGGCAAAAAGAACCACGTCATGGTTCTGAAACACAGCATCGTAGGAATACAACAATTCATTGAAATTGGTTACTTACAACATGTACAGTACATGTTCAGAATAACATAATTCCGAGACAAATCCTTGTATGCACGCTACAATAATTCACATCCGCAATTGATCCATTAATAACAAATGATATTGAATAACGTACAGTGCAATTACATTTGCACGGTGATCAATATTCCAAACATATCTAAATTTATTGCAATTCAACGGTCTGTATTCATCTATCTTTCGACCGTTTAATACCACGTTTCCGATTTAGTTGATTTGTTATCGCGAGATTAGATTTCGAATGAATATAATGTTATAGTAGCGCACAACCATGAGTAACACGCGGATCTCTACCGAAAAGTCGAATTATATTTGGCAAAATGCCGAGCCGGTTAGGTTGGTAGGATGCTTCGGACGGCTGGACAGCGCGGTGACAAATTATAATATAAAACAATAGAGGATCGTAACAATCGACCCCGCATGCCTGTATACGTGCTGTATGAACATTATGCAACGTCCACTAGGTAATAAAATAATATACGCTCGCGCATAGTCCCCGCTCATAAAGGCATCCCATGAATATTTCATACTGCTTAATTCCGTGGGTGTTATAATCGCCGCGGGATGTAGATACTCATCCGACTATCGCCCAAAAGTAATCTACCGGATTCACGCAAACGGCTCACCGACAAATTTTCGAGGCCAAAAAGATGTTTATCTAATTAACAATTAATCTGCTTCTTGATCAAATTCAAGAGTAAGCTATCATTCCCGTTTTTATATTTTCATTAATACTGGGGTTCATGTCATATGACATGACCCATCAAATCAAAACATAATTGTAATATAAGAAGCACATAGAAAAAAACAATGATATATTTCATGATTGTAGAGTCGATATGTAAGTCACATAATTTTAAGGGGAGCTTTAGAAGAACAAAGATATTTTTCTTCGTTACCTTATATAATCATAATAATTACTTAAAAATGTAATCTAAACATGTAACCTAAACATAAATACAACAATTGTGCAATTTAACAAATGTTATACGACTAAGGCCCAGTTGCATCAATGTTACTTTAATTTTAAGCGAGGTTTAAAACTCTCTCTGTTCCTGTCTCTTTTCGATTTTAAAATGAGATAGAGAGAGTTTTAAGTCTCGCTTAAAGTCAAAGTAACGTTGACGCAATCGGGTATAATACATATAAAATACATATTACAGATACGTTGAATTTATCCAACTTCTATTCGTCAGAGATCATTCGAGAAGAAACGCTATTAGCGTTTTTCAAGGAGGTACTATTAGCGATTTTTGTGCCATTCTTGTTTTATATCCAATGAATAATATAAATAAAATGACACAAACAACTCTAATAATGTCTCCCCGAACACAGCCCTGTAGATTGCTTACGATAAGTTCAAAATTAAATGTTACATATCGCTATAGCCTCTTTATGTACATTTTATCCAAAGTATCAATTTTTATCACTATTCTGTTTTATATATTTTGTATATACCCGTTTAAAAATATGTAAGACGTTTATATTTATTATATTGTAGTAATATATTATTGATATAAAATAATGATTTCTAATATAAAATATTACATGTAACATTCCTGACACTCATGCAATATTACATCTACATCTAAATTACATATTGTGATCTGCTGGAGGAGAGATTAAAAACGAATACAATAATGCAACTGATTAATTCCTCGCGAATATCATTGCATAAATCGTCACATTTCGCGAGCGAGTCCATTTGGGAAATCATACTTGAGCCGAGTGTCCCTTCGCGGATGCCAATAACCAAAATAATACGCAATACATCAGAGCCCACACCAGAGATGTTCTACGGTGACATGTTTATAGCTGTCAATGCAGCGTTCCGTTCTCGTGAGCCGCGAAGCGAGGGTCACGTCGGCAGTGTCTGATTTACAGTTCCAGTACATGATATTGCTTCAACTATTGCTTCAAAAACCACAGATCGTTAGCGCGTAAGCGTTGTCTCGTTATACAAATTATGAAACATGGTAGTCTTCAATGTCATTAAAGAATTCAGAGCTCAACAGTAACTGTGGACATATTCTGTATAAAGAAATTCCGACATATTTCAACTATGTCGATTTTATTTTCGGTCCTTACATAGTGGATCCTGTTGATACCTGTCAAATACTTGTCGCATGAATAGAACACGTATGTGGCGGATCGTCGAAACGCTTGGCAATAATGGCGAGCGTCTTGGCGAAGCCCTTTGGTCGCACTTTTCGAATACATTGGCGCCTTCCTGTCGCTTGTCAAACGCATGTATGCAGCGCATATTGCACACGAAATGGAACAGTCCCAGAGTTACCATCATGCCTATATTAAACCGGTACGTGAGCTGTACTATATGCTGCGACGGTACTCGAGGCGTTTGAGTATCGCGCGGGACGAATATCAGGACATGCCGGTATATCCGCAGGAGAGATCCCTTGAAAAGGGACGGATTGAGAGAGAAGAGTCGAGAGGACGGTGACGAAGAAGGGCGATCGCGAATGTACAGAATTACAAGACACACGAGACCATCGCCGTCCCCGGATTCATCTCGCCTCGTACGATACTCGGCAACGATAACATGGCGAATCTAAAGGCACGTGTGGGATTTATCATCCTTGCAGTCTCTCTAACTTATATGCATCGTGAGTATACCGCTCTATATAACCATAGTCGAAACTGACAATGTATCATATAAGCTTAGAAGACGAGGAATATTCAACTTGATCCCCGATAACACAGACAAAATTTGTTCTTCGTTTTCTCTAAAAATATATTACATTATTAACGAACAAAAAAAGTATCACAAACAAATCACTCGGAATTTAACATATTTCAATCTATTTTAACGTCAAAATAAAAATGACTCATAATAGAAAACTAAATATAAAATATTTATCAATTTGCATGACAGAAACCACCGAATATAATCAACTGTATCCCTTGGCAAATCTATCGTAAAAAATATACCGAAGAACATTCACGGTACGTTCTGTCGTTCGATTTGTATAAGTTCCATTTCCCTCGGTATTTCCTACGTGCAACGAATAAATCATTCTCCGGAGAGTCTTCCATCTGCATGAAATAGTGCTCTCTCGCGAAAAATGCCTTGTTGGCTTTCTTCGTAAAGTCGACGGCCATTTCTTCGATCAAAGTAACGTCTTTACGTGATCGAAGACACATTCGTCGTCCTTCCATATTTCTTAAGAAGCTATAAGCTCATTCGAGTGCAAGTAATATAAAATAAAAAACTAAGAGAAATGCCGTCATCGCGAATATATATTAATTGCAAATAATAATTATAACAAATTCTATGTTATAACAGTACCGTTATATTCTTGTAACGTTAATCATTTCGTTTATCTTCTATCCAATTTGCAATCATAAAGAAGATCGTAAAGACAATTCATACAAATCGGAATTTCCTATTCTGGCGCGTTAAATTACAAGTAAGTTTCAACGAATACACCTAGCCGCATACGTAATTTTAGTTGCACCCACCTCTTACGCCGTCGTAACTGCTTTCTGTGCAGAACACGATAGTAGCACGTGCGCTCAAACTTCGTAACCCTACTCCATATCATGCGGTTCGGCGGATTCCAAAAAGGCTTGTTACGCTGGATGTCGTGCTTCAGAAGTATTTCTCTATATTCAGAATTATTAAAACGAATACATCGATAAACTTTCGTTCGAAATATCAAATAAAATCGTTAGACTAGATCATGGTTTCATTCGATATAATGTAAATTTATCATTTTGGTTCGCGAACCGAAGTCATTATTCTTTATCGCTACAAAAACGCATCCGTGCCAAAAACATTCGCGTCGGCGTGAAATAAAAACAGCCGCATTTCCGATGCTAGACACCGTAAAGTTATCCCGGCCGTGTCATGCTGGTCAAATAACCTCGGACGGTCTAGGAACGTCGAGGCCGTTACCATTTGCATAGAATTCCGAAGCGACTCGGGCAAGTCGTTTCCATGCAAGTCGGTAAGTAACGCCGTACGACATCGAGAGGATTCCTGTCGAAAGGCTGAAGCAGAGAGAGAGAGAGAGAGAAAGACAGAGCATTCAATAGGAAGAGGTGGAAAACCTATCGAAGGGTGGAAGGTGGATCGAGTTATTCGATGGTTCCGTGCGGAAATGATTCGCCGCATTATCGTCCCATTTGCGTAATCTAGTGTGAACGTTTAAATCCACTCACCATCTCACCGTCGTCACCACTGCAGCCAACGACGAGGCGTCAGACTGTAACGAGCGCTGGTTCGACGAATATCTCGAGACTTCCGTGCTTTATAGCACGGAAGATTTCTACCGATCTTCTATCACGTCGACAGTTTTGGCACGTAGATTCAATGCACATATATAGTATATAACGCGATAAAGGCCTCGACATCAAGAAATCTCTCGCGTCGAGAGTATAAAATAAACTTAAAAAAAAATGTTAATTTTTAACTATCTTCTTGTAAAGTGAATAATATTGTAGAAAAAAATTTGTAACGGCTTAACTGCATTTCTACAAATCAATACCTGTATAATATATATCTATTTCTACAAATCAATATATCAATCTAACACGTTCTCGCCTATGTACAATCGTGGAAATAATTAGTCACACCTTTGATCATTCTGAAATCAGTTCAACTTCGTCACACCTTGTGGTTATACAGTCAGAGCATAACCACCGTTTGGTTCGCACGACAGAATCCACTTGACCTAACCGACGTATTACAGGCTCTGGACGTGGGGCGTGGACGCTACCAGCATGCAACGTTTATTCCTCGCATGTAGGACTTATATACATCTCTCCAGTTGGCTTCTCCAACCCCTGTATTTCCATCTACCCTTTCCCTCGGCCAACCCCCGGTAGCAAGTCTGTGGTTATAACGAGCGAGACGCGCCACAGCTACCAACTAGACGAGTCTATAGCTGCTAGTCCCGACTGCCACTAACCCGAGAGCTATCTACGACTATGGTTTAGTAGTGCAGGCACGCTCTCCACACCGGTGCTCAACCTACATTAATCTCCCGCTGCGCCATCGAGAAAATAATAGAAAGTGAATCGCGACCGCCAGTTCGACCGCGTATTGCGAAAACTGCGGTTCGCCTAACTACTCTACCGGTTCGATCATTGGAATTATTAAAACACCAACAAAGGTTACGTGGTGAGTTCCAGATTGACCAATAACTACTATTTATTCGTATTTATTTTGCAAAACAGATTATAAAATTGAAATTGTAAAAATTAAGGATACAAATTTACCTATATTCTGCATAATATTCTACAATTTTATAATAATTAATGTGATCTTTAGAAAGATCTTTTATTAAGATCTTTCTGACTTGCGAAAAAATAATAGATATACGAATATCGCTTATGTTTGGCGCGATTATTTATATCGTGTCTACCTTTTCTCATAATGAAAAGTTAGAAAGGTCGTTCGTTACTCCCAGCATGACTTGAACCGTTGGGTGTCAGTCTTAAAGGTGAACAGGAGGTCGACCTCTCTTACCGATAAACGCCCCGATGAGTACAACGCCTATAATATTTCTGTATCAAAAATCGAGCTGCAACCAGAGAAGAGGCGTTGGATCGTAAATTGTTATACGGGTATACGATCTGAACAGTTTTTACATGGTGGCATCGCTTGTCCGTCCGAGCGTTACTATCGTTCTCGAATCATGGGAGATACACTAATCCGTCGATAAAGGCCGAATTGATTTTACGAGCTGACATTCGAAACGACAATGTAGATCGTGCGAATTGCTCGCATAACATGGAGGAGTTAGTCGGCGCACGTAGTGATGTCTATTTTAACAGTGAAAATATCCGAGTATCGATAGGCTCTCAAAAAAAAATGGGTCAGTTCAAATGGGAATTTCAACAATTTTATAGATTTTTATCGTGTCTCGTAAATAGCAAATAAGTTTGTGGAATAAATTATACCGTTATTAACAATTTTATTTCTTAAATTTCTAATTAATCCCTTTTCTTCTTATTAAAGAATGCAGATTTATTATAAACTATATAGCAGCAAACTTCTTTGTAAGGAATAATTTTATCGATATAATATACTTTTAAAAAGATACAATAATTTTTTTTACTTTTACTAATTTCACTTTATTTTATTCACTTTTTTATAAATTTCATTTGTATTATATATTTTCTATATGTATAATATAAATATAGCAGAAAAAAATAGCAAATACCAAAGACATTTTTTAAATAATCCAAAACATAGCCCCAGTTTCACTTTTACTGAAGATAAATTCGTGTCCATAAAATCTGATAAATACTTTACGTTTGTAATTTGTCTGCATTCCCCGACATCGACATTACCCGACTCTTTCTTCGTAGATACGGTCGGTGAAGAGCGAGTAAAAGGCAAGTCGTGCACCTTAAGTAAATAATGAGGCCCTCTCCGCGGAAACTCGCAATACAGACGAGAATCCATGCCGTGGTTGTCTTTCCGCGCACTGAACATTTTATGAAGTAGTGAACATTACGATGCATAAAGTGCAACAAATCAGAATATAAGTTACGTAGCCACTTCTACCTCCATAACGCCAAAGCGATGGATATTCCTCCATTTCTATTTTATCCTATTCTGCATCTTCCGCCTTTCGAATTGTCTCCCATTTTCTTCCGTCTATTGTCAAATATTTTGCGTCGACAAATACGTTCCAATTTTCGTTTCGTGACATTTAACTATACACGAAATTATGTTTTATAATTTCATCATTTAAAATAATGTATAAAAGAATAAGATCAAGAAATAAATCATAAATTAAAAGAAAAGCCCATAACAACCAATATTAAGTGGTTGTATAAGAAGTATATTAATAAAATAATAAGATATAGTCGTTTCGATTCTTAATTTCAGTTCTTTTTAGTATAGCACTGATCAGTTAACAAAATAACTAATATTTCTCTTACAATAGAATTATCAAAATAAAGCTCATGAACATGTTACAAACTGACATTAAATTAAATATTTTACTTGACATAGGGATTTGCTTGGTGATTCAACGTTTATTAACGGACAATCGTCATGGCTAGGCATAAGCTTGGTCAAATATTGGAAATCGCCGTAATAGGAAGTGAGATCAAGAAATGAGAAGACGCGGACACGTTCTACGCGCTCTTTCCATTTCTTCGGCCGCACGTGCTCGGCATAGCGAACATTCAATGCATAAGAAGCACGATCGAATATAAATCATGCCTTTGTATTTTTGCCCAGCAATCCCGCGGAGACAGTTGAATAATTTCTGAAACGCCTCTGTACGTGCTCGGACGCCGTAATTTATAGTGCGCGAGAGTAACGCTTGCTTGGATCGGTACACAATGCGTCTCGCTTTGAGAGCGAGGAGGCTTGATCGTTACCATTTTATGCATTTATATAGAAGGAACTGCTTAATTCAAAAAGGAAGAAAAGATAAAGATCATTATTGTAAAGTTTCCTTATAATAAATTTTAAAAAATCTTTTTTCCTCTCATCAAAAAATCACATGTATATTGTACACATACACGTAATTTTATGTAATAAGGGAGAAAGAGATTTTTTTAAATTCAGAAGCATTCAAATTCTCCATATTGCTACGTAACAACCTGAATATAGTATAATATTGTGGTAAATGTTACAATGTAACGTTCATTACAATACATTCGAAACTTCTTGATATACTAAAAAATAATAGCATACGTCTCTACAGTCTACCACGCGAACGATAAAATGTAATTTAAAAAGTGTAAATGACGAGGCATGTATAAGCGCCTATTATAATCTAGAAAACGTTTCATCGGAAGTATACTGTTTTGTATTACTTGCTTCTGAATACTAGTTCAGCAAAGCGAGGCGGGTTCCGGTCATTGACGATCATGTTACACAACTGTATCAAGTTGCCAGATATTACTGCTTCTACATACGGCCAGGTATCATAAAAATTGATAAACCCGTCCCCGACGTCCTGTGGGAGTAGTCCGGGATAACTCGAGACAATCAACGGGCTTATTGGGCTAACACTTTTGCTCGAGTTAACTGGTGTAATTGCCCGGGGGTTATTCTCGTTTCGTTAACCCCATATGGTACGTTCACTGCGATCGCACCTCGCCCATCGATCATCCCCTATTTCTTTTATCCTTTTTCGTACGCGTATGATATAGTTGCATTTAACCGCATGTCGCACGTTGAGAGATATCTTGTCTATAATATTATTTTATACATACTATCTCTATCGCCAATCATCAAACTAACATCGACATCCGAATTATCGCAACATTATCGTAATCTTGTAGAAAAAAAAATATCAAGATATGTGTAAAGAATTCTAAATAAATTCTGAAAATAATATAGATGTACTTTTCTTGGTTTAATATAATGTACTGTTAAATTAATAATGTGAAATTATAATTTATATCTAATTTGAGTTTTATTTTTAATTATTTCTATAGATCGCTACTGCTCGTATATAATATATGGTTAATTTAATTAAAACGATGGATTTATACAATCTAATTCAAGAAAATTTATTAAATTCGAATTAAATTAAATTTATTATTTACTTCATACGTTAATACAGACGTTTTTACTTTAAAACTAACCCCATGGATTGATTTATATTTTGACACACATAGAAGTTACAAATAACAAAATGTTTTTAATAGCGAGTTCGATTGGACGCACTCAGTGCGCACTGGTGCACATTAAAGCCGTCGTACACAAAATAGCATTTAGTATGAAGATATGTTTATACATAAACATAGAAATTGATTAAATTCTAAAATACTCAATACATTTTATTATATTATTAGGTAAAATATATATTTTATAATTCGAAATATTTGCATTTCACTTTTATATTCAAGTTAAATCAGTGTACAACGGTTTTAATATGCACCAGTGCGCAATAGTGTTTCCAATTCGAATTCGTCATAAATCAAGGGATTGGATTACTATTATTCTAAAACAAAATTAAATACGATATTCACCTTCAACAACGAAGCAAGTTTTTATGCTCAAATAATCTGTTTTTTATTTAATTTTTTCTTCGATATTAAAACATAATAAGATAATAATAATTAAATGTTATTACTTCAAAATTGCAGCATTCTATTTCCAAATTTATCTTTAATGTGTAATCATAATTAGCAACGAATTATATAGAAAACAAAGAAATGTACGTTTTTCGGCTCGCTTATTTTCAATTAGAGAGCCAGGAACTGTGTGACATTTCGAGCAGCAAGAAAAGTACCGACAACAGCAGAAAATGGTCGTTTCCTACCGTCTCCTACCTTGCGAGACTCGCCGTTAATTTTAAACGTCGTAAATCACCCAGAATACCCTTCGCGCACGTCAGCTTCACTCAGCAGCCTCTGTCTAGAGGTGCTTTATGGATTCATCTCAAGCGAAGCTAACAGGTTGGTAAAAAGAACGAAGAAACGATGGGATACTGGCGCGTAAATAACGTTACATCATCAGGACCTGCTATTTCCGTGACGATCGTTCCCGCTATCTAAATTAATGACTGCCGTCATTATTGTAACGTCATTATTGTAATAAAATTTGATATATATTAAGAGACACTTTAGAATTAAATTAATAAAATTTCTCACAAATGATGATAGTAAATTAATAATTTTAAAAATTAATAAAATAACGAAAGTACTTATACGAATTAATTCACTTTGTTGTAAATTTCATGTTCAAATAAATCAAGTCAGTAAATAATTAATGAGTACATTTCTGTGATAACTATTTATTATTAAAAATTTATGTTACAAAGTTATAAATAAAAATATATTTTAATCATATTATATTGTTATATAATTAAAATCGGAAAATACGGAAAAGAATAAGAGAAAATTAAACTCAAATAATTAAAGCATAATCGCGATTGTCGAAGTCTCTGATTAGATGAGGACTAACGCTAATGCTGGCAGAATCCAGCAGCTTTGGCCGGGTGATGGTCAACAGCAGACCAAAGGGAAGAGTAAACGAGCAAAAGGGTAAAAGGGACCAGTGATGCAATGAGCCGGCAAACTGATGCGGCTCCAACGACGCCCAAATTGATTTACTTGACAAAGATTGAGTTACCAAATTAGAACCGGACGTAAAACGGCCTCGTTCGACCGTTATTCAAATCTAACACCCTAATGATGCGACAGGATTGCTCTGTTTATACTTGAGAACCTGCTCTGTCAGGATTACTCTCGCCTCGTCCAATCAAGCGTTCGAAAAGCAATTATTAAATTACCATGTTAAGGATAAATAGCAAACTGAATCTTTCTGAAAGCTGTAAATGGACACGTTCAATCTTTGGAGAAAAAGCACAGAAGTTTTAAAAATGAATATAAGCTATGTACCCACGATACAACAGTGTACCAAAAAATTTATGTAGTCCACGTAAACTTGAGTAAAAAATATGAAAGCGGGAGTGGCATGGTTTTTGAAAATATAAAAATTTAAACAGCTGTATTGCATGGAACACTTATCCGTCAGCAGGTGCATTATCACGTCGGGAAAGTTTGAGCACAAAAAGTCAAGGCAAAAAGAGAAGATGAGGTTAA
>Ga0157363_1005452_pt1 | contig 11857 bp, 11 predicted proteins | sample AttsexASBM1_FD_111477 | JGI IMG/M metagenome (GOLD analysis project Ga0157363, IMG submission 111477) | Fungus gardens microbial communities from leaf cutter ant in Ribeirão Preto, State of São Paulo, Brazil - Atta sexdens ASBM1 | ecosystem: Host-associated > Fungi > Mycelium > Unclassified ...
CACACACACACACACACACACACGCACACGCGCGCGCGCGCGCGCGCACACACACACACACACACACACACACACACACACACACACACCAGTATCTCATAAATTTTTGTCAAGCACTTTTTGTGTAGATAGAGCGGATTAAACTGAGTCAAAAAGTCCTCTATCATTTTGTAATTTTCGCAATGGTTAAGAGGATCCTAAAGTGAAGCTCGAACTCTGATGAAGTCACGTTATCAGATGTCACTGTTTTTCCAGGGCATTCATGGTGAAAGGGATAACATGATGTGTACAATTTGCAAGCATATCTCCGTCTCTGTCTATGAATGTCGCTTAGAGACCAAGGTTGTCAAATGTGAAACGCTAAACATGGGGCGATATTCATAGTTCGATTTTATTTTAAAACTGTCTTAAATAACGTTCTAAGATGCTAACATAGTTCTCGATTTGACTTATGACATTTTAAGACTGTACTTAAGACAGTCTTAAATGTAAGAATCGACTATGAATACGGACCTGCTTCGCTGTGAAATTGATACTGAATCTTTCCTTATTTAACACACTTTATGTTTCTCTTTCTATAAAGAGAAATATAAAGTATATTAAACAAGGAAAGATTCAGTACCAATATCACGACGCCAAACAGACCGATATTCATAGTCACTTTTGCCGGTATTCATAGTCAGTCTTATTTTAAGGACTCAACGTTCGTGCAAACTATATATTTATGATTACTATTTCTTGAGCGCAGGTTGCAAAATTTTTGTATCAAGCAAATATTGTCATGACTAGACAACTTGAGACATCATGTTACACTAAGAAATGATAAAAAAATATATTAATTTTGAAATTTTTGATTGTTCTCTAAATTCCATCTCACAAATACGTATTAATGTGTAATCTTTAATCCTGGAAAAGAATTTTCGAATCTGTGAAAGAAAGAGAAAAAAAGTATGTTATCCAAAAATTATATGATTTAATTGATAATACAGACGGCTTAGGATCCCCTTAACTATTGCAAAAATTGTAAAATGGTAAAGGACATTTCGACTCAATTTAGTTCGCTCTATCTACACAAAAGCTTGGCAAAAATTTACTCAGAGATGCTCTGTATACAGGATCATCAAAATCCGGACAAATTTCAATTTAAATTTTCCGTTATATTGTGCCTCCGCTAGAGGTTGTTGTTGGCGTATAAGAAAACTTGATGTTTCTAATAAACAGTCATATTCTCAAAATGGCGATGTGATTAAAACCAAGTGCAGAGTATAATCGAAGAGCCACGATCATCGTAGGCCTTCGTGCTGGGCAACGGAAATAATTCGGTTCTTTGGATATCTGAAATCAACCGTTTATGACGTTGTAGCAAATACGGTTTAGAACAGTCACGAAGGTTCCAGTATGCCAGCAAGGAAGAGAAAGACTCGCACCGCGAGGATTCTCGCAGTCATTGAAAGGGCTCAAGCGCTGATTTCGGATAATCCAGGGCAATAATCGTTGTGCGTTCTAATAGATGTAATGAAACCGTGGAAACTGTGGCGTCCAGAAGGTCATATGTTTTTTAGCAGAACGGTGCACCGGCTCATACGAATCATTTGATTTAAAATTGGTTCTTAGACAATATGTTTTGGTCCAAGGAATTCTGACCTCCCAACAGCCCAGATTTAAATCCCTTGGAGCGTAGTTGAAAGGGTCACAAACAAGTCTCGGTATCTTAATGTGACATCATTAAGGATTGCTATTAAGGCAGCATTCGTCAGCATGAACAGCGCTACATTACAGCGTGCGTGCAAACGCTTCAGACCGAGAATAGAGGCCGTCATTCAAGCTAATGAGAGATATAATAATTATGCTCTATAGGGATCCCCCAAGTGTATAAAAGAATTTTTTGTAATATTTAATTTTTCATTAAAAACATTTTGTTTAAAGAAATTGTTCGATTTGTCCGGATTTGATGACGCACCCTGTATATGTATGTATACGTATATGTGTGTTTGTATGTATTTGTGTGTATACTATTTACAGTTGGTGCATGTACGTATTAGTGCGTTTATCACAGCATGTCATGTCCGCTCAAGATACCGGCTCGTTTTTATCGATGACATTTGCATCCTCTCTGATCCACGTAAAACGAGCGTTTGACAAATTCATGCAAGCGCAATTACAATCCATATTGTGCGATACAAAAGTTAATCGTCGACACAAATGTGGTATATTACCATATATAGAAAACTTTGGACCATTTGCGAGAACCGCGGAGAAGATTTTCCGTAATTCTGATAGAAAGGTTGATCTCGAGAAATGGTACACGAAGCTTGTGAGTACTATGTTCGAGGCTATTGTTATTCACAGTCGAGAACATCATAAGACGCCTCAGGAAGTGATAAAAATGGGTAATTAAAAAATATAGTACATAATAAAATTATCTAATTTCAATTATTAATAATTATTGCATATAATTATTATATTATAATATATCATACTTTTAGAAAATTTTCATCATCTCTATGATCTCCTCTCACAATTAAAAATTTCGATTTTGGACCATGAGCGAAAAGAAGCTAAGCAAAAATATCAAGACGCCCTTCGCGCTTATGTTACGCAATATTTTGGACGACCTCTTGAAAAACTTAATGTAAATTGCCATATAAAAATACTTCTGTAATTATAAGAATATTATTCAGAAATGTTTATTTTTCAGCTTTTTTTCGAAGGCGTACAAGCCAAGGTAGGCGCTGGTGTGAAAGAATCTGAAGTCAGTTATCAAATGGCCTTTAGCAAGCAAGAATTGCGACGCGTAGTGAAGGAATATCCGGCAAGAGAAGTTAAGAAAGGTCTGGAGAATTTATATCGAAAAGTTGAAAAGCATCTATATGAAGAGGAGAATTTGTTACAAGTAAGTAGAATGTGAGAGATGACATTTTTGATGATTTAACGATAATTATAAGTCCTTATAAACATGAAACAATCCTTAAAAGCATGAAAATTATTTTCTCGTTTTTATCTACTTTTTATATATTGCTAAATTTTTAATTTCCAGGTTGTTTGGCGCGAGATGCAAAATGAATTTATCGCGCAATATAGAAACATTGAAGAACTAATACAACGCTGTTATCCAGACAGTAATGTAACACTCGAGTTTACTATACAGAATATTTTAGAATTTTTCTCGGAAATAGCACGATCTCATTAAATCAAAATGTAATTTTCTCTTCACTATTACTCTATTTGACTATTATTACTATAACACATTATATGAATTCTAATATTTATTGACATAATAATTAGGGATGCACTTAAATCTTAAAATTATCGGATATCCGGCGTCAAATTATTTTCGAATATACGATATTCGGTCAGATATCCAGTAGAATAATTATTTAGCTGGATACTTCCCTATCATGCTGAATATTTTTTCGGATATATTGCCGGATATCTGGAAAATGATTTTCAAAAAGAAGAGCAGCAAGCAAGGGAAAAATAGCAATAATAATTTTGTTTATCTTTCCAATGTGAAAATAAAAAGAGGAAAGAGAAAGGAACTGTGCAAGAAATTCAGCTAAAATAAAATTCTGCATTAATGATGCAAGCAATGAATATAAAAATTTTAACCGGATACCGGATATTTCCCGGATATCTGATGCATCCTTAACAATAATTATAAATTATTTATATAGAGTTGTAATATAGCAGTGTGCGTGTATGCATACAGGATGTCTATAAAGTCTGTTACCACCCCTATATTTTGGAAACAGTTTAAAATTATGAAAAACTATGAATACATGTTCATCATTTCGAGAGATTATTCTTTTAAGAGGATCGGGGAGGTTGACCTCCTCTTCCTCAAGATGGCAACTTAAAAATTTTAAAAATTTAAAAATAGAAACCCTGCTATTGTAACATATTTGAAAGGGCACAAAAAAAGAAAGTTTTTGGTTCAATGCGGAGGTTGATATATTGACTTGTTCAGAAATTATCAAAGTTTGAAAAATTCTATTTGTTTTTATCTTCAATATGTATTGCATTTATTGCAATAACTGTTCAAAATGGGCATTATTTACTTTTTGACAATAAAATAATTGATCCATAGTGAAGAGTAACTGAGATCCAAATTGCAAAACTGCGCATCCAAAGTGAACTGTCGAAAGCATTTTCGGCCAATTTATACTATGTACTGTTTTTCGCTCTGCGTAAGATATGTGTTCGCGGAAATGTTATTGTACATCGATTCTTATAGTGCGCTCGAACGCGCTCCGAATCATAACGGATTACAGTAGCTTGTAAAGAGCTTTTTTTTTTATTAAACACTCCCTAGTGTTTCGCAAACTATCCTAGATTTAGGACATTTAGCAAAAGAATTAAATTAATGGCAGGAGGAGTGTCAATTAATACTTTTTGAATCAATATCGCTATATACAGTAGAGTCTCTCTAAATTTGGCCCCATGAAGCAATAAGAATGGAATGCCAAAATTATAGAGTACCCTCTCTGTAGTGCGAGTTTACCAATTACCACGTACTTGCGCGAATGCAGTTGCATACGCTAACCTATCAAAATGCATACAGTGACAGAGATGCCTTAACACTGATTACTATTATTATCTTGGTAGAGTGGCTCTGACTGCAAGTTGAGTGACTGCAGTCAGAATCGAAAATGATCGTCGGAGACGGCGAGACTTGCAAGTAGCATAGAGTAGTTCATCGAATTAAGAGGGGAGCATAAGCTCCATGTGCGAAACAAAAGTTCCTAGAAGGGTGAAAGCGAGCTCGGCTGGGGAGTTTTAAATGTTGAGGTTGTTTGATTTAAGAAATGAGTAATCGACATAACTTAGGGGAAGGGTTTTTGAGGAGAGGGAAGATATCGTTACAGATGCGCATGAATAAAAACTTAATATATGTAATGAATCAGCCTTAGGAGAAGTGAGCGGACATTAGAAAATGATGTGATTTATGTCCTGAGTAGGATCGCCGCAGGAACAGGCCTTAGTTGCAACTATATTTTTCCTGTGAAGGCTGTAGTTAAGATTATAATGATTTGCGCGTAGACGGTTGATTAAGAGACAATCTCTTCTCTCTTAAAGAAATGTTTATTAAATCATGTCAGCTTGAGAGCGAAAGAATTGTTCATAAATCCTTCCATCTAAATTCCTCGTCGAGATAGTATCTCTCTCTGTATTGCTTCACAGCAGAACTTTTAGCTTCTGAAAATAAATCAGAGTAAAGGATCTCCAAATCAATTCTATCACCCTGTTTAGCACTTAGTTTAGCGAGTTCGTCCGTCCTTTCATTACTCTCTATGCTCCTGTGAGAGGAGTTCAAGCAAGTCTGATGCAGATGTTCATTCGTAATGTTAAGTAGAATTGGTTTTTGATGGCTGATAGAATAGCAGTCAATATCCAAGCGAGATGATAAAAGGGATTCCAAGACATTCTCCGAATCAGTACCCGTGCAGTTATCCTGCTCAAACTTGAATCCATCTGTGTAAAAGCAAGCGTAGTCTTCCTGTATGAGAGGATGTATAAATTCCTGAAAGCGGCTAAGAAAGAAACAACTCCTTGGGAGTGCATCGATCACCATATTTGAAAAGTCTATAGTAATAGTATAGAAACAGAATATGAATATAGAAAAGAGTCAGGAACATTGAGCGTTTAATATTATTTTTCAAGTGCTTTAACAGAATATATTTCTTAAAAATAAGAATGCTTTGACATGCAGTGATTCTGGAGCGAGAGGTAATAGAAACAGCTTTCCAGCTATTCCAAGCTATCTATAGATAGACTATCACGCGAAAAGTTTTTAATTTAGACGCAAGATAGTTGAATCTAATGCGTAAAGGAGGCTCGCGTGTCTCAGTCAATATAACGTTAATAGGCGTAGAGAATCTATAGCCTAGGATTATGCGAATTGCTTTCCATTGCAAACATTCCACACATCTAAAAAATGAAATTAATTTCCTTTGAATTGGAAAACCTGACTGCCAAGATAGATCTCCTGAAGACAACGTGATAGATAACAAGAATTGATAGAGGTGAGCGCCCTACGATACGCCAAATAGAGAAGACGATATTGATGATTTCTCTTTGTTGATTAAATATTTGAGATGAGTCTTACCTATCAATCTCCTGTCAAACAAGATACCTAAAAATCTGCAGGTCTCGGTTATCAATTATAAGATGTTGAAACGCAGGAGCAGATCTACTTCTCGAAAACATCATGCAATTTAGACGGCGAGATGTTCAGTCCTTTATTATTCAAATAAGTAGAAAGAGAGATGAGAGATTCTTGAATGGAAGCAACAACATTTAAATTGGCATTTGAAGAAAACATCACGAGGTCATCAATATACATCAGGATGGTGATTCCATCTCCAAAACAGTTTTCTATATCGTGTAGATAAAAATTAAATAGGATTGGACTGAGGGATGAATCTTAAGGCGTGTCCTTGTGAGCTGTAAGAGGATTGTTAAGCCATTCCTAACAAAATAGAGTTCTCTTTCCATAACCAAGTTTTGTATGAATTTGCAATCTTAACAAGGACATTAAGACCCCTTAGCGTTTCTATAAGGATTGAAGGTTGTACATTGTACAACCTTCGAACGCACCAGCTATGTTGATAAAGACGCAAAGACAACAAAAAGGCCAGGGAGATTAGCAGCATGAATGCGATTAGAAAATGTGATGAGATTATCCGTGCACGAACGAGCTGGGCGAAAGTCAAACTGAAATTCAGGAAGGATGAAATACGACTTGATATATCATCTTAACTTGTTATATATGATCTTTTCCATAGTTTTCAGAAAACAAGAAAGCAGTGAGATCGGTCTGACGCCCTTGCCAGAAGGGATAAGGATAATCAAGGATTTCTTCCAGTCAGATGAGATAACACCCTGTTTAGCACCTAATTTAGCGAGTTCGTCTGTCCTTTCATTACCCTCTATGCCCTTGTGAGAGGAGTTCAAGCAAGTCTGATGCAGATGTGCCAAGAAAGCCATTGAAGATTTCCATCAAGGCGTCCCTGAAGTGATTAGAAAGAATAAAAATGATGCGATTATTGATCTTGTCAAGATTAGAGACAGAAGCGATTTTTGATTTCTTGATAGCAATCAAGCTTGGCCCTTGAAATTGGAGTATCTATTTCCGTGATAAGATTAGAAGAATTATTACGTCTTCAGTCAGCATATCCTGGAGAGAACAAGTAATCGTATTGTAGGCAAGAAGGAAGACATAACTTGTTTATCATGTCTTCACAAATAGTTCCAAAGTCGAGAGAATTAGTCTGTGATATATTGTTGTTTTTGTTTTTAAAAGATTTGATGAGGGACCATAATCTAGCTGAGTATGATGATGAAAGCTATTACAAAATTTTTTTCAGCCAAGTCTTTTTTCCCTACGTAGAATTTTAGTCAAAGCACATTGTTTTTTATAAGCTAGATAATTTTCCCAAGATAGATTGCACTTATATTCCGCAGGCAAGTTTTCTCGCTGCAACAGCATTGCGACAAGTATCGTTCCACCAAGGGGACTGTTTACGTCGATCTAAAGAGCGTTGTCGCGGTTGCTTAGCTTTGCTGAGAGCAGCAAGCTTTATATGCTATGTTTAATCTCCTGTACTAAATCCTCATAAGCCTTCATTGGTTGACCAAGTGAATTGCAGGAGGAGAGAAGAGCAGTGTTGCTCAAAAGCAGTGTTGTTCAGTCTGTCAGTCTTTTGCTTCAGATTGATTTTATAACAAAATCTAGATCTCGACTGAGGAGAGCGATCAGTTGCACCTTTACAGGAAGATAGTCACTATAGTCAGAATCATCTAGAGTAATAGAGGAGCTAAGTGCTAGATTACAAGAAACTATACACAAGTCGATGAAAGAACGTCTGTGATTGGAGAGTGAATGAGGATAGATATACCGTCATTTAAAATAATAACACCAAGATCATCCAAGATTGCCAGTAGTCGCCCTCTCGGTTGACATATTCGCAGCCCCACGCCATGTGATGTGCGTTAAAATCTTCCATAAAAATGAATCTGACCTTTTGGCCGAAAGAACATCTTGCATAAGTCACTGGAAAGAGGGGGGTGTCCTTATCTCGGTGATGATATATGACGATGTACAGAGACTCATTGTCCATAAAAATTCTAATATCCTGAATCTCGACTGATTGGTGCGATATATAACTAAGATCAAGTATCTGAAAATTGATGTGGCTTCTAATCAGAATATATAAACTCCTTTGACTTTGAGAGAATATGTCCTTTCTAATGCCAGATGTTGAAAAAGAGGTAGCAGTCAAGCAACGTTTCTGTAGACAAACAAGGTCGAATTCAGAAATAAAGTCCGTCAAATAGGGAATTTTACCTCTACAGTTCCTCTCCTCTACAATTTCACTGCATGCAAGTGAAACTATTAGATGGGATAGCTCCTTTACAAGTGAATTTTGCTAATTAGAAGGTTAAGAGTAGTATATTTGATAAATCACAAGCGATAGATATGTTACTGAGTTGTGCGAAGACAGAAAAGATGAATTGTAAAAGGCAAAGCAAGGTCGAATTGGTTATGAGCAAGAATCGAAGAATGTGGATTGTAAGAGGAAGATGGGGGAGAAGAAGATAGAAGATTGGAATCCATGTTGACATCCGGTTGATTAGACTGATCAGAAAGAGTTGGAGTGAACGCAACGTCATTGCCAGTCGAAAGTGTGGGATGCATCCATTTCGAGAATGTCTTCTCTGGGATCACGTAGAGGTTCATTAAGCTCGGTTCGAGCTTGAATATACGGAGTATGAATATACGGAGATGGTCCATGCAGTTCCGATTAGTAAATTCTTCCCAGAAGGTACAGAGAGTCTTCTCAGACTCGTAGTTGCTACACTAGCATAAGTGTGGTCTTCATTGATGAATCTATTTGTAAATTTAGAATTCAAGGAAGCGTATCTATTGCCATCCATGTTGCTACGCTGCGAAGCCGAATTAGTTCTCATGGTCAGAAAAGGAAAGCTATCAAAATCGAATCTGATATCTCGTTCAGGTGCCAGAAGTTCAGATGAAATTTTCTTTCTAGCTATGAGCAAGGGAATATTTTCTTGGGCCGCTAAGGTATAATTATAATTTTCTTTTACTTGATGACTAAAGTACATTCATTGGAAGTAGGGAGATGACCACCATTATATTTGATGCACTTAGGAGACGTCCTTGAGATTATAATCTTGAGTATTAATATGAGGGGCCGCCACAACGTATGCATCTGGCGCTGCTTTTGCAGGCTTACTAATATGTCCTGCTCTATAGTAGTTATAGCAGATGCGTACTTTAGAGACGAAAATAGACACAACATGCTTGTAAAACAAGGAAACATATTTAGGAAATAGCTGGTCAACAAATTTGATGTGGATAGTATAATTTCAGATTTCCGTCCTTTGGATCCCGTCTCGTTGGATCTGCGCATGAGCGCAGCAGCTAATCTCGATAACCTTGCATTGAGAGACCAAATGTCTTTTCACAAAATCTTCTTCGATGTCAACAGGAATGTCACACTTGTGCGTAGTAGAGTGTGATATGTAAGCTTTGTATGTAAGTTTTTTTTTATTTGTTGAGTTTGTATGTAAGCTTTGAGATTATGGCTCTGTAAAACATTTGACGAGATTATTAGCAACCGAAGCCGTTTTGAGTTCTACCAAAATCTTATCCCGGCCAATTTTACGGCTTTCAATAATGTCATTATATGCAATCTGAGAGATAATGTGACAGACATGCAGTGAGTGCAGTGTGGTCTGCGTATGCGTTGTAGCCGAGTGTACATGAACGGCAAATGGTGATAAGTCAAAGAGAGTATAGAAGTTCTCGAAAGACACATTCTTACTCTTACCTGTCTTATCTTGTTGTTTGCTTACATAGTTAGTCGCGTCAAGATGAAAGGCACTAGATATATAAGGCAGAGCTCGTTGTTGTCTTTCGTGTCCTGATTGCTCGTGCCTTACTGACGACAGGCTCTTTCTCTAAAGTCTCAAAGTATAGTCTTTTACGGAGAGATGGATTGTTGCTGTTAGTCTCACAGAAGTTAGGAGAAGCATATCAGCAGGTGGTACAGAGTCCTCTTCTGAGAAAGAAAGGTCCATAGCGTCGTTGTAAATCTCGTTAGTTGACGTCTGGTAATAGCCTGCAGAACAGCGTGGGTGCCTGGAGACGTTTACCCTGTAAAGAAGTTTCCAATCTTTTAAGTTGACGAATTTTTTTTCCCTAGATCGTAAAGGGAGCTTTTCCTATCAAATTTGGGTTTGGAACATAATTTCATCTTATTTATGCTAGAAGGAAGGAAAGAGACAGATGGAGAGGAGGAAGAGGGGAGTGACCGGGCTCGACCCCCATCGCCGATCTCGAGCTCGAGACCGAAGCCTCATCTTCTCCTCGTAGACCAGGAAGCGCTATGCTATGAAAATGGATAGATAATAAAGAAACAAAGTGATCTGCGCACGAAATCATAGAAATAATGCACCGAAAACAATATTATCGATGATGCAATCGAACACAACTCAGTCCACAAAGAAACACGTCCTCAATTTGAAGAGTGGCGCGCAACCCGCCTTAACACTAAAATTGTACGAATATTGAGATATTCAGAGCACGCTGTCCCGGCTCTTCGTCTCTAGATATTCATACATATACGTATCATCTAGAGATGGAGAGCGTGCTCTAAATATGTTCCAATATTCGAATAATTTCAGGCGTTAAGGCATATCTGTCACCGTCTATACATAATTTTAGTAAAACAAGTCATATCATATTATGTATCACATATTATGTATCACAAAACATTACAATACATTACACAAAGTTAGTTATATATAACCTGCATAAATTACATTATATACGCTGTGAGAATCTAGTACAATTAGATGCAGATTAGAATGGATTAGAATTTACAATGATGGAAGGGGAATACGGACGTCAAGCTGAGCAACATCTAAAAGACAGAAATATCTTTCTATCTTCTTCTATCTTCTATTCTCTTTTGGCATATGCGCAGAAAGAAGAAAACTCATTAAGCAGGACAGAAATATATACAGTACCTATAATAAGAGTACGGACAACAGAGCGTGAATGAGGCACAACTGGAAACGCATCGAAACACGAGCGCATTTTCAAATGTGAAGTGTAAAACTAAAATTGTACATATAACAATGGGTGCGTTTAACAGAATTATTTTATGAATGCTAAAATAAGATCATTCTTCTTAAAATATAATTCATAAAATATAATTCGATCTTAAAATATAATTCAATCAGCGTGAAGAAAACAATTGCGAAATAAATATTTTGCTGAACGCAGAGGGAGCCAATGATATTATAATGAATAATTAAAGGATAACAACAGACATAAATAGAATAAAATTTGTTTAAAAATAAATAATATAAAAATGAATGAGCTTAAAAATAAGAGTATTAACCTTTTTAAAAGTATATTTAATTTTTTGTTAGGTATATAAATACTTTATTATAGTGTATATAATTTAATTATAATAATTTAAATTATTAAATTATAGTATAAATTAAATTATAGTAATTTGTCAATTTTTAAATCCAAAATATCAGTGACAACAGAATTGCATAATAATGCAAAATAATAAATCAATATATAATTACGTTTTCTCTCTATCTTCATTTTCGCTCTCTTCTTCGTTTTCATCATCGATTTCAAAGAAATCTGGATAAAATTAAACAAAGAAATTATGTGCATAAGTAAACACACATACACGCACGCATGCACGCACGCACGTACGCACGCACGCACACACGCACGCACGCACGCACGCACGCACGCACGCACGCACGCACGCACGCACGCACGCACATAGAGCATATATAGATGACA
>Ga0157363_1005453_pt1 | contig 11857 bp, 3 predicted proteins | sample AttsexASBM1_FD_111477 | JGI IMG/M metagenome (GOLD analysis project Ga0157363, IMG submission 111477) | Fungus gardens microbial communities from leaf cutter ant in Ribeirão Preto, State of São Paulo, Brazil - Atta sexdens ASBM1 | ecosystem: Host-associated > Fungi > Mycelium > Unclassified ...
GGCCATTTCCATATTCATTTTCATGTCCATGTTCATTTTCATGTCCATGACCATTATCATATCCATTTTCATGTCCATTTCCATGTCTATTTTCATGTCGATGTCCATTTTCATGTCCATTTCCATAGCCATGTCCATTTCCATGTCCATTTCCATATCCATACACATATACATATACATATATGTCCATGTACATATTATAATAATGATACGTATATTCTGCTGCTTCAAAAATTTAAAATCTAAGTTATAACATAAAAATTTTAAAACTTATCTTTTTAAAAAAAAGATAAAAAAGGCACTAAAAATATACTTTTTGAGAAAGTAGTTATAATGAATACTATTTTTATTATTTTTTTACTGAACTCGAATGATACGTATCATTTGTATAAAAGATTCGACATCAACAAATGGCGCCAAGTTAAATTCTATAAAATTTTATGTAAAAGATTTGATATTAACAACCTGCACCAAGTTAAATCTCATACCAAATTTAATAAAGAATATAATCCAAGTAGTACTATAATTTTTATATAATGAAATCTAAGTATCTTTGCATTCCTATTGAAGGATTTTCCTATACCAATCCAAATGGCTTTAATTCTTCTTAAAAGAAATTATTATATCATAATTCATTGAAAGACATTTTCTCTTCGAACCGAAGTAGAATTATTTAATTCTCCTTCAAAACATTATTATATTACAAAATTGCATTATCTTGCTCTCAATTCAAGTGTTACTTAAAAAAAGTAAAGAACTAACAGTAAAAAAGTATAAAATGAAAAAATTTAAATAAAAAAATTGTTCACGTGAAAACACTTGGCACTGCTAATCTATTAACAGTACATATAGCAAATTGTAATAAAAATCATGCAGATTTTTATCGGATAATGAAATAGATTAAAGTTTGTATGTGAGATTTAAATTTACTTCGCAAGAATTTCTTGTTATTTATAATTTAAAAAAAAGCAATGCATATTCAATCCGTGTTATTTTAATTACATAACATTACAATAATCGAATGCCCAGGAAAAGCTCTAAAATCACCTACGCACGCGTTATTGTAAGATTCTGCATACGTAATACGCACACACATACTAATCATGGATTTAAAAGCCCCGACGGGAATCAGCTGATCGTCTCAGTGGGCGTTTGAAATCGCGGGAACTTGTTCCCTGCTACGTTGCACGACAAGCGTGTGCGTAAGCCGTAGCACGTGATCGAGCACGCAATCCTGCGCAACGCAACACGAAGAGACCCACTTTGCGGTAGTAGTAATCAATGGCTGGCACACAGACTTCCATATACAGAGCGTCCCAGAACTACTATCGTTGTACGGTTGACCGCAGACTCTTTGATCACTTTCGAGTGCACGTTTCCTTGAGAAGAATTTCTGAACACGACTTTCCAAGTTGCAGATGTTAAAGAGTTTCTCGCGAACCAAAGTATGAAAACAATTATTAATTTTTAGAGAATTTATTTGTATCAAACAAGATTTTAATCTATAGTAGATATATCGCAAAGAATATTACAAATATTCTTTGTGATATAAATGATTTGTTGTAGATTATGAATGTTTGTTAATCCATTGTAAATTCCAAATCATTCGTATGATTATTTGTGCGGAACAATGACTCAGTTTTAGCAAGGCGGATTTATTTTCACTTTAGTTGCAGCTCAACTTTAGTTACGGCTCTGGACATGACAGCGAATGTCGTGACATCTCGTCACATAGGAACAGGCCCTAACACGCAATGATCGATCGTACAACCATGCGATCGTTCCCCCTTGTCCTGTCCAATGCGCATGGTCGTGCAGCGGTGCATACCGTTGCATCCTGCCGCGACTGTCACTTCGTCGTACCGGACATGCCTCGTTTGCAATTATTTCTGCGTTTCCTCGAAGGTTTCTCTCCTCGTAATCGTACACTAAATTACGACTTTCGAGACAAATCATTTTCCGTATTCTCGTTTTCATACTCGGATATTACAAATTAAAATTTCCGCAAATTTTGATTCCGCAAAAGGAAAACGGTAATTTCCTTTCTTATTCCGAAAGATATGTCTTTAATTCTAATTCTACACTCAGAGAAAAAGATATAGTGACACTACTTATATCTAAGATAACATTATATACATTTCATACAGGGTGTCTGATAATTCTTTAGAGTTCAGTACATAGACATGTAGATCGGAGTAAACTGAAAACAAAAGTCCTCTATCATTTTGCAATTTTCGCAATAGCTAACAAGATATTAATTGCTAAAAATTATCAAAAATTGATCGTCAATAATTTTTTACTCAAATATTATCAACTTTACAGAAAAACTGCAAAAGACAAAATTGTATATTTTCTTCTCATAGAACTCTAAGAATTTTTTTAGAATTTTTTAATACTGTATTTTTTAATGTTGGTAAAAATGAGAAAATGCAGTATTAAAAAGTTGATAAAAAATTTTGAAAAAATTCGTAGAGTTCTATGAGAAGAAAATAAACAATTTTCGTCTTTTGTAATTTTTCTGTAAAATTGATAGTATTTGAATAAAAAATTATTAAAGACCAATTTTCGGCAATTTTTAGCAATTAATATCTCGTTAACTATTTTGTTCTGCCAATCAACAGAACTTGAAAAGTTTATCATACAACAAAAAATAAATGTAATATTAACCTTACTCGAATGTTAATATATTATACATGCGTTGATAATTCGAAACAAAGCATTTGCCCGCAAATCGTTTCCGTTTAACGCTTTCAATTTTGAAATTTCTTCTCGGAGAAACTTCGCATATAAAACCTCATAAATCTCAAGCGCAGATATATATATATATATATATATATATATGTAGGTATTCCGCGAAGATTTTCATATAATATGGAAAGGTCGACCGTGTCGCGAGACGACGAATCTCATTGCACGTGGACACTCTCATTCCGGCACTCGAATGCGGCACTGACGTTGCCCGATGCAATAACGCGCGGAGAGACATGACGTGCACCGGAGTGCACACAGTGTCTGCCATATTGATTGGCTTGCTCGGTATTACGTAATGTCATTAACACGTCGCTTACACATGCGTCCCTAATCCCGTCCCAACCCCCGCGACCTGCAACCCTTCAGTTTCCATAACCCGTCCCTTTCCCTTCTTCCCTTTCTCATACCAAGGGAATTCGCGTACATATGCACTCTGTCGCACAGTGAGAAACACACGGACGTAGCATTAGACAAATATGAAGGAAAGGAATACAAGAAAAAAGAAGGTATTTTATGCGTGCGTATATGCATGTTGAAATGAAAAGTATGTACACGCGACGTATCGTATAAACCATCGCGTAAGTGTAGAATGCATGCGTAATGACGTGAGTGCGTCGCCGCGATGCATCGCTACCTGTAGCAATAAATTGGCAGTCACTCACTAAATTTTAGCTGAGAAACAAGTGGTCTAGTGTTCGTAAACATTTACAGAAAATTAAATTCTTAATAATTAACCAATACATACGTACGTTAGAGATCTATAAGTTTTAATTTTATTTAAAGAGCTACGCGAATTATATTTTTATAATAAATTCTTCTCTAATATGATAATATTTCCAGCGTTCGTCTGACTTAATAGTCGTTGATTTACGCCTAAGCGAGTTTCGGAGATTTTCATCAACCTACATAAACTTTGAATGAACCATAGCTATAAATAAAATTGAAAATTTAATTTACACACACACACACACACACACACACACACACACATCTGTTCATGCGTAATAATATTATACTAGAGCGTATTATACTCGTATATAGAATCATTTTAATCGTAGCTTATTTTCTGTATTACATGATTCTGTATTACATGATTCAAGCTGTGGATTGACGACAATTCTTCCGACTATAACAATTTCTCATCTACAAAAATGCTCGGCCTAGAATGTTTTGTGCAACACCAAAGTTTCCAATCAGACTCTCTATGGTTAGCATTTTTCGTTCGCATTTTGTATTCGTTTTCGATGGTTTCATTTTTTTTTAATCGATTTCTGTTTGCGTGGGCGTAATTACATACATGTATCTACACGCGTTCTATCGCGTGTATATACGTCAAGCATGGACACAACCGCGTCTTGAAATAAGTTTGCGTATTTTATTTTTAGTGGCTGGCTAAGTATGTGCATTCGCGCAGTGCATTCCCCAATACTGGTTATATGTACATCAAGTCGCTGATACAACTCAAAATAGCTTCAAATTATTTCTGGAAAGCTGAATAAGTCTGAACCAAAATAATTTTAATTTGATTACTGTATACTTTCCCAATAAAGAATATGACTCACTATAATCTCATCTGTTTGATTATATCTCATAATTTTTGAAGCGCGAAGGCGAAAGTCATATTTTACAATATTAAACTTAAATGAGACTATAACTAATAAAATGTTAGCCTTATTGAAGTTTTATGCCATCGTAAATCTATTGCTACATATTTTTACGATGAAAAAAGATATAAAAAATTATACAATAGTTTGGAAAGTGAAAGTCAAATATCAGGTTAATATAAAAAAAAATACTTTAAACAAAAAAAACCATTCACATTTCACCTGCTTATAAAATTTTTTTATTATTTATTATTTTGGAATTATCTAATTACTGAAAAAAGCATTAATATACTTAATTGTCTTTTAAATACATGTATTGTCTTTGATACATATTTGTAAATCCCCAAGAGAAGTTTTGGGAATAAAGTGCTTTGGTTAAGTTAATATTAGACTTTCATTTTTCAACAAACTCTTTGTCTTTTTATATTAGCAACTTGTAGCTTGAACCTGCTTATTTCAGAAACCATAATGGCGACTGTTGGTGGCGACTGTACCGGAAGAACTTACAGCAAAAAGACGCGCGTCGATACCTTCGACTTGATTCCTTTAGCCTCGAAGGTTCGTAGGATCTTTAGTTCGCTAGAAGAAAGGGAAAAAAAGAGAAAGAGAAAAAGAGAGAAAGAGAGAAGTAAAGACAAAGGGAAATAAGACGAAACATTGTGAGAGGAAGGAGAAGAAAAGAGCAGGCAGGAGCAAAAAGAAATAGTGAGGGAAGTCCAGCGAGTCTTTCAGTTGGAAGAAACTAGTAGAAGATGGAGAAAGAAAAACTGGTTTCAGAAAGCGGCAAGAGTATATACCATAATATAAGAATAACAAGTGTAGTAATGTGCATAACGGTGAAATGATAAATTGGGAATCCGTCCGAAACGCGAGCTAGGAATTCAATCTTTGAAAAATGTAGCGTATACGAAAAAACGCAGAACACTAAACTGTGTGCGATTTTATTCTTCTTCTCCAATTCCTCTAATGAAAATTTAATAACTTTCTCATATGCAATGCGCCCACAATTGTAGACAATTATATCTTTATTGTCGCAAATAAATAATACAAATACCGTCACTGCACTTTTAAACAAACAAAAAAATCATTAAAATTATTAATTTATAAAAAAACAGATATATTTTTTATAGATTTTTTGTTCAATATATAATTCAATTCAAATTCAATGTGATATAGAATAACGTCACTTTCACTTATTGTATTATTAGAGAACAAAGAAATGTATCGATTTTTAGTTAGAGATTTCGAATTAAATTACGCTCTTAAATTTAAACGAATGTGCTTGTCGAACTTACGGCATTTAATATTCTTACATCACAATGCCTACTATCGTTCTTTGACGACATTTCGCGTCTGTCTCTCCGTCTATAAGACCGATAATGCATCCTACCTAGTTTGTGGCAGTCTCCTCCGACTGGAAGAAATCGTTACCGTCTGCGGTCGGTGATATGTAATATTCATGACGAAACTTCCGCCGTGCGTTCGCGACTGTTAGGCCACCGCGATGTAAAGAATGATTTTCTACTAACCCACTTGATCGAGTCTATATATACAAGTATTTCTCGTTTTCCGCGTGTTTAGTCTCTTCCCGTTGACCGAATTACATTGCAGAACTAAAGAACTTGCAAAACCTAGCAACTAAATTATTGCCTTCAATAAATGAGTTAATTACCAATTAGTGTTCGGAGAATAAATGGACACGTCAATTAAGCGATAATCAAGCGTATCTAGATCGCTAATAATCAAAAGAATAGAAAAAGGCTTTAATTAAAGCTTCTGTTTTAATTGAAATTTTAGTCACACTTTTGAAATGAAATTAGAAAGAATAAAATTTATTTTCTACAATCGTCTAACAAGCTTTAAAATATAATTTCTTTAACGTCTTAATTAGGTATGTCAAAATATTAAAGACAGTAAAATAATTAACTTTGTTTTCTTTTTTATTTATCTATTTTATATCATCATGATCATAAACTAATTAAATATATACTCAATTCAATGACTTTTCGATTTCTATCACGGAATGATGGGAGATGGTGTTAAAACCATCGGTGACCGTGCAAGGTTTGGCAGCCACTTGTTGAGTAATCTACTTAGTTCGACGAGGCAAGCAGTGTAGGAAGGAATCGGGAATGACACGATGAAAAAGGGAGGGGCGGAGAGCTGAAAGGTAGGAAGGGTGTTACTTGGCGCAAACATCTTCATTCTGTTGTAAACTCTTAGTTTCTGCTATTTCTCGTATAGCACATTTATTGCATTGTTCTCAAGTTTGCTTTGTAAGTATACATAAAGTGTTCCAGAACTAATTCTCTTTCACGACTATCAATTGTTTGATCAATTCGAATATTTTTACAAAAAATTAAAATATCATTTTTCTAACATTTTATTACATGATATAAAATATTTATTAATTAATAGAATGTAATTAATTAATAAAATATTGGAATTTTGTTAAAACAAATTTTGTTAAAACAAAATTTACGTGTGATTAAGAAAAATATGAAGGAAAGTTATAGAATAATAAGCTATACTACTTTTATTTCAAAAACATAAACATTTCTACTTCCCATTAACTGTAATTTCTTTTAAAAAAATTTCGATTTTAAATTAATCGAATAGAGAAGGAAAACGCGATGATAATTTTAAAGCATACAGATTTTTTTTACGATAATGATATGATCTTATACAGGAATATAATAAAGAATGAATGGAGATTTAATAATGTTGATGCTAAATATAAAAATCTTAGCTAATTTTAAATAGTAGTAAAAAATATTAACTAAATTAGTGTTTGCAGTGGATTGATCTATTTTTCAAATAGTATTTTCACATAGAAAGGTACCATAGAATCACTCTCTTACAAAGCAATCTACCTTTATGAAATATAAAAGCTCAACAGAATTGGGAAAGAAGATTCTTTGAAATACCACTTTGCCTCCTAATACATGTAAAGTGGTTCACGCAAGCTGCATCGTGGAAGCCGCACTAATGACCGAGGATTAAAGCTGTCGTATTCCTTCCACTTTCCCTCGCATTTCCGCAAACGCGATTCCCAGTGGTCTGCATAAATTTCTGCTCTGTGGTTCATGAAAGCGCCGAAAATATCAGCCACCCACGTGGTCAGCCGCAAATTTGCTAGAACCGCGTGACGGATTCCGTACGCATGCCGAGCTTCGTGCCGAATTATGTAAACGCCGCAAAGTGGCATTCTTTCAGAGAAACTTGGCCAAAAGTAAAATCGTAGTAAAAATAAGGGAAGTATGATATAATACATTTTCATTGTGTGACAATTTAATGTACAAGCGCTCACAACATCTATGATTACTATATTATAGCACATTCTAATATTTCTATGTTACAGAAATAGAAATTTATAAAAATTCTAGTATGTCAATTTAAATTCTAACTATGATATATATAATATTCAGTTATAGGATGTATATAAAATTATCAGCACAGAAAAGAAGGCTATATTCGGTCAAAGCAGGTCTTAGTGCCTAATAATATTTTTTGCGCGACTTTTATAATTTCCAGTTTAAGCAAACTGCACGCCAATTATTTGTCGGTCTTGAAATATGTAAATTGAAATCCTAAATTGAAGCTGAAATATGTAACATCAATAAATGAAAAACTGACAAACAGTTTAATAATATTAATGCTAATAAGTATAATAATTAATGCACAGTTTGCCTAAACTTGAAATTGTAAAATTCATACAAAAATATTATATATTGGACCCAATTTAATCGACCTTTTTGTTATTTATATTGGATAAATTGTGTTTTTTATCGATTTGTATTGAAATTGTATTTTTTCACTTGCTATTATAATTATCAGTTTATTTTAATATTTCTGTATTATAAAAGTTCTAATATCTCAGAATGATTTTTCTTTCAAGATTTTGAAAGTCAAGTGATATCCGATTTTTTTTTAAATACAACTAATATATAGGCTCTAGCAACATCATATATAGATTTACATAAATTTATGTACACAGTTGGAAAAAAAATATTGAATTTAACATGAATCGCATGTCCCAAACGATCCACTCAAATTTTTTAGTTAATTTTACACAAGATGAATATGTTAGAAGGTAGCACAAATAGTAAGAGATAATAGTAAGAGATAAATACAAAGAAAGATAACATCGACACAGTTTGTAAACAAACCATGAAAGCATATTTTTTTGTCAGAAAATTAACATTTATGATGTTAAATTAACACGGATTTTATTAATTTGTTTTAGAATTTACGTTTTAAAACACATTATTTTTATGTTACTGTTTACTTATAACTGTTTACTTATAAATTGTGTCATTTTGACACTAAAAAACATTGAATATCAATTTCACAAAAAATCTTTAAATAATGTAATCACATTATGTTAAATTAACACTTGAATATGTTAAAAAATTCAACACAAACGTGTGGACCGTGTCTAACACAAATACACAAATTTTTTTATTGTGTAACAATACAAAATTCTAAAATGTAAGCAATCTGACACTTTAGCAGTTTATAAAGAATACATTGCATGTTTACGATATAAATCCGCTGCAATATAAATTTTCATATTGAATAAATGTAATTCGAAATTCTAGCTGTTGCCATATTTTATGAACGTGAGAGAGAAATATATATTCGAGACCGATTCTACCAATGTAGATCAACTTTAATCTGGATTTAACTTACTTTTTATTAGGGATGCACTGGATATTCGAGAAATAGTATCCGACATTATCCGGCACTTTTTTATCATCCAATCGGATAGTTGGATATCATTAGTATTCGATAATATATCCGGTTAAAATTTTATATTGATTTATAGTTTGTGTCATTAATGCAAAATTTTATTTCAGCTGAATTTCTTGCACAGTTCATCTCTCTTCTTTTTCTTTACAAGTTGGGAAGAGAAAAAAAATTATTTTTTCTTTTTTGCTCTTTTTCGAAACATCCAGCCGGATATCTAAAAACAACGTAATGCTATGGATATCCAGTATTCGGTAATTTGATGATCCATTCCTACTTTTTATCTTTCTCTATATCTAAAAATTAGAAAAAAATTAAGTACAAAGTCAATTAAATAGAAATTAAAGATTGCAAGATTGATTGAGAGAAAATGAAAATAAGGATTAAACTGTTGTTTCCATCGATTTTCTCGTGTTAAAACCGCGTGTCGCAAAAAGGATCGCGTTTGTCAACAAGAGCTCGCGGGTAGTTATAGTTACAGCCGCGTGACAATGGTGTCATGTATGCCCCATAACTGCACGATGCGTGCGTGTGCATGTCAGTGGATACAAGCGTGTCACGCTAGGTAATGGACAAGCATGGTGAGTCCATTAAGAAGTAACCGTTGTTCGTCTAACTGGTTCGATACAGCAAGCGGGGTGGTCTATTCGCTCGTATGTGTACACGCGTGCACACGTGCACATGTTTGTATCGCACTTATAGCGTTCTATCTAGAAAGAGCCTGACCTATAGCACATAACTACGGCGAAGGGAAACAATTCCATGAAGAGAAATATTCCTATCTATGCCTGCGATAAAAACGGGAAACATGTAAAAAACTATTTGCCTATACACTTATCTCTCGTAATTTTTTTTTGGTACGCGACATATATTCCTGTGATCAATGACTCTTCAATTTACGTCATACGCAAACATATGTTGAATAATAAGAAAATATCTTTTTCTTAATATACAAAAATAATATTTTATGCATTGGTATCTTTTATTATTTATAATAATCATTTTGTATGATAAATTTTAGAGTTGATTATACGTTAACATACATTGGAAATACATTTTCTGTTTTTTATCATAAAAAAATTATTAACACAACGCTCGAATACACGTGTATAACAAAAATCTAATTCACAAAATATGATACATATGTATTAATTAGTTTATATATATATTTATATTGTATATTTATTATATATTTAATTTTATATACATATATCATCATGTTAATTCTTATCTAAAGTAACATATTGACTGCACATTGGTAACTAGCATTGGAAGATGGCTCAATGAGGAAGCCAAAACATGTAATACGTTTTTTTTTATAGAATTTTTATATAATTATTATAATATATTATATATTATATTATAGATTTTTTTATATAAGCTTAATTACGTTTTCACGCTTATATACACAAAATCTTCGATTTATTTTTGAAAAACTAAGAGTCCTGTTCTTGTTATTTCCATTTCTTGTTATTTGATTTTAAGAATTATTTTCAGAAATAGATGACCCATTTTTAATAATAAAATATTCTCTCGTTCTTCAATAATAACCTGCGTTATGAACGACAATATTACGATGGCTAAAAAATTAAAGAGACTTCCGTATGGAAGTGCTACGCGCCACTTTTGAGACGATGCCGGCAACTTGCAACTAAACATTAATCGATCGTTATAAATCCCGGAACGTATCGGGGACATAAGATGTTACTGTCCGCAGTTACATGCACGGGATGGCGTATTCACATGTTGAAATGTTAAACTGGGTAAAGTGATACCGTGCCAAGTAAGAGAGAACTTTTCTCTCCTCACTAGGTTCTACAATTTCTCTATTTTCCACTATCTGTAACTTTCCCATCTTTTCCTATTAACCCCTTTACATACGTCCCAGCTGTACACGTTATATATAAAATTAAAATAAGACTCATTATCTTTTTCTACCGTTTTATCATTACTTAGTCTATTATATTACTAACTTAATTTACATAGTACACTGTAGATACAAGTTAAATTGATCATTGCAGACATAATTTTATTGATTTTTTTATAAAAATGACACAATAATATCGCACTAAAATTAAAAATAAATAATATCTAGATTGTGTCTTTTATTATAAGTATATACGTAAGTAAAATTAAATCTCTTAGCTTAAATAATAAAGTTTGAATATAAAGTCACAATTGTAAAATGCACAATAAAACCATCTATTGTTATATTAAAAAAAAAAGACAAGAGTTTGTTTATAATAAAGCAAAGTAAATTTTTATTATTAGAATTGGATATCGAAATCTCAACACAATTTTATGAGACACAACATGAAAATTCTACTCAAAATACAATAAATACCAGTCTGACATTTGACATATGTTTAGTTCTATGAACTATAGATGACTCGCGTTCAAAATGCATCACGTTTGCTCCATGACATTTTCCAAGCATCAAAGCATGTTCTTCCTTCTCGACGATCATCTTTACAACTGCGACGTAACCCAAGCCACTTCATGTCAGTGACGAGTCAGCGTAAAAACCTATCACCTTACCCGCCTCTATCTACATCCGACCGCCTTTTATCACGTCACAGAAAACTTACTTGCAAGTCTTACGAAGATAACTTAAGACGAGTTCGCACAGCTCGTTTTCAATAATGGTATTAGAGCTTAGAATCAAAGAAATCAAATTAAAGAAAAATATTAAACTTTATGTAAATTGTTGTAGACAATTATAATTATAAAAGTAATCAAAACAAATTATAATA
>Ga0157363_1005454_pt1 | contig 11857 bp, 10 predicted proteins | sample AttsexASBM1_FD_111477 | JGI IMG/M metagenome (GOLD analysis project Ga0157363, IMG submission 111477) | Fungus gardens microbial communities from leaf cutter ant in Ribeirão Preto, State of São Paulo, Brazil - Atta sexdens ASBM1 | ecosystem: Host-associated > Fungi > Mycelium > Unclassified ...
ATAATAATAAGAAAATAAAGATAAAAAAATTTACAGTTTTCTTTACTGATTGAAAATTTATATCTTTTTTTAACATTTATTCTAAACTCAGAAATATTGAATAAATCTGTTATAAAGTATAAAAAACCGTCTAAATAATCAAAAGTAAAAAAGTATTAAATGATTACTTCTGAATCGATTAACGAATGATAAATATACTATATTATGCTTACTGAGACTTTTTATGTACAAATTTACTAAGCAAGCTAAGGGATACTGAAGTAACGAAATTATGGACACATTATAGTGGCAAATCTCCGAATTGACTGAAAAACAAAAAATCCTTTTACAAGATTGAAGTAGATGCAAAGTTAGGAAACGGGACAATTGACATATATTAAAATCGAAAGTTAAAAATTTACATTTTTCAATTCATAGACATATCACCTGACGTAGATGTTTCCCTAATACAAAAGTTCAAGCTTATGGACAAAATAATATTGCACTGTCCATCGAATTATGTGAGCGGACAGTATCTGAGCTTATGATACTAAGATTGAAATCTTAAAAAAATATTCACATTTTATATTCAACTGCAAATTACGCGTACTTAGTGAAGATTCGAAATAGTAAACAGAGCAGTAATTATGCGTAGTAGATGCCGGATTTTGTAAAAGAAGCACTCTAATATGTTACATAAGAATAGTATGTGTTTAAATGAGACAGAACAATGTAAATGTAAGAAATGAATTAGACATTATTTGATATTATTATTATTATTAACATTGTAAGAAATTTAGAGGAAATGGGCACAACAGAGAAGCTATCAGCGTCAGGGTTGTACGGCTTAGTGGACGGAAGTTTCACAATATGAAGGAGATCAGGCCTCAGTTCGAATCTCGAAAGAATCTGATATTTTTTTTTGTTGCTTATTTCTTACAATATTTTTAAATTGGAATTTAAGAAGTCTGTACTATTAATTTGGACTTATAACGTGGATCATCCATTTGGACAAATAAATCGTACTATCGATCAAATTCGATCATTATTCCAGCATTCTCTTCCAGCATTCAAAGTCGAATTTAAGTTTTACTCTCCCAAGAGCTCTTCGATTCCATCATCCTTATCGGAACTATCCTGTCGCTGCACTTTCATTTTATAGCCCAGTGCTTCTAGAAGATTTATATTAAAGTAGTAAGTCAAATTGATTCCTGGTACTAGGCGTTTTAGTTCTTCGATGGTCGCCCAAGCTTTCTCTGTGTCCCCTATATTGGCATAATGCTGTGTAATCGTTGCGAACAGATCGCCGCGACGCACTGACTGTTCTAAATTGGGTCCTTGAGAGTCGAGCAGATGACGAACTTGTTGCATTGCTGTTTCTGTCTCACCTCTATCAAACAATCTACGTAATGAGAAAAAATAAGATATTTAAATATACAGAATAAAATCTGTATTCAATTAAAATATAATTCATATAGAAACAAAATATTATATCTATAGGAATTTCTATTATTTAAGGATAGTTATGACGAACGCAAATATATTGAAAATATGATATCTATGGTACAATATTTCGTATAAAAATATGAATCTAGATTTCTAATCATCTTGGCTTTACCTTTTAATATCCAAATAGCGTTTAATTGCTGACATCCTATTGTTTACCAGCTCTATTGCCCGCTTGTGAACATCCGGATCTCGTGGCGTCATCACCTTGGATAAACATTTGTTCGCTTGGTTCAGTGCGTCTAACGCTTTTTCATAATTTTGAAACTCATCGATCTCCACTTGCGCGCATGCCACATAAAAATTCGCCAATAAATCCATAGCTTTGCCCCTGGAGTAGAAATTAATTATGCTTTTTAGAATCTCTGGTTGATTTTGCCAATCCAAAGATTGCAAATAATTGCCCGCCATGATGTAGATCTCACGGTTCCTCGAAACCTGCGCGAAAAAACAAATTTTTTCAGTGTCTCCAGATTTAAGCAATGCTTTCATGGCGCGTAACTTGTTGCCAGCTTGTGTGAATTTCTTAGTTGCAAGATGATAATTTCCTTGATCGAAGGTGATCTCTGCGATTTTTTCAAGCGTAGAAATTCTCATACGCTCGCGTTCTGCGTCGTCGTCATTCCCTTTTTCAATCGTCAGCTTCTCTGCGAGCTCTTCGCTTAATACGACATTATGTTGCTGAATCAGATCCAGAGCCGCCATATAGTCTCTGCCGGTCGCGAGTAGATCCACTGCCTTATCGATTTGGTCATTCTGCATGAAATAATCGGCGCACTTGTGAATTAATGCCGGATCAGAATCCGCATTTACGTCCATGATAATTAGTTGCAACGCGCTGTACTGTCGCGTTCTGAACGCAACGTCTAAAGCTTTATGCAAGAGACCAGCTTTATGATATAACAGTACCGCACGATCCGATTGATTGTTGTTCTCATAAAATTTGGCGACGTCTATCTGCGAATTCCGTGACGCTAATATAGTCAGTGGCCACAGTTCTTCCAGCATGTCGTGCTCCTACAAAGATAATAAATATTGAGATAATAAAGATTTATTAACTCTCGTCAAGTGATTCAAAATGGGATAAATAAAGGCATTAAGTTTTTAACAATTGAATGCCTCACCTTACATAGCCGTATTGCATTAGTATAAGCTCTAGCAATTGTATAGAAATGAATCGCCTGTACCACATTATTCTTCGATTCATAATGCGCAGCAAGATGGTACGCCGCTGCAGAGTGATTTGTTCTAGTTACTAGCTCACACACTTCATTCTCTCTGCCAAAATAACAAAGCAACCTCGTCATCGACAGAGTATCCTTTGCTTGCTCATAAAGATGTAAAGCGCTCTCCATATCGCCGGTCGATTCAGTGTACTGAGCATGCCAATTTTTAATCTCCCTACGACGATATTAATTTGACTGCACTACAACTGACTACTTATCTTCCAATCAACGCATTTAATTAATATTCCTGTTACTTACGGTTCTTCGGAATTATTCAGATACGTGAGTAACTCTCGAGGTCTCATCAAAAGCATTCTAGGTACTTCAAATCGATGGCAATCGGCTTTCGTGTACATATCGATAGCTTCTGCCACTCTATCCTGCTGCTCCAACGCACGAGCATAATTATAGTAACTTGTTTTTTCACGAATTTTATTCTCGTTACTAGCTAATTCGATTGCCTCCTTAAACTTATTCCGCCCTTCGTATAACCGTCCTAGCAGATCTAGACGTTTCGCTTCTCGAAATAGACGTTCAGCATCAGTCTAAGGATTGAAGATTATACATATTACATATATACAATTAATACATATTTTGTATGTATACTCTCAATATTCATTAAGAATATACTTAAGAGGATCCTAAAATTATCTGTTTTATCGATTCAATAAGATCTGCATATGATTTCTGTCATTGATACATCACTACTACCGCAAGGACGCATACGTACAAATTTTCCAACTAATTTTTCATATTAGGTACTTAAGCCTAATTCTAAGAACTTAACATTGTTTATTCATATAATTCTTGGTCCAAATCAAGCTTGTTTTATACGTACAAAGTATAAAATTTGTATATAAAGCAAATATTATTAGGAGTCGACGCTAGAAACAAATAACAAAATTGTAATCTTCTAATTTTTTTCTGTTTTTTGCAAATCAACCGATTTTAACTACATTATCATTTATACTTTAATTATAAAAAAGATTATACTTATTTAAAAAATAATCGCTAAAACAGACAACTTCAGAATAATCTTAAATGTATATTTAATAACTTACATGAAGGCCAAGTTCAACGGCTAAAATTCCTACTTGTGCTTCCAAACTTAGAGTATCATCTTGCATTGCTTCACGTAAAGCCCGTGCAGCATTAGCTTGCTTCATGTGACCCAGGCAAAGAAGAGCCATGTTTAGTTGTTTTGTTTTCACGCACATCTTGGCCAGACTCTTCCAGACAGCTTCGTTCTTTATAGATTTAATGGCTTTAAAGGCTTCCTCCATATTCGCCACACTAATATGGAAACTGAAATCCATCACTGCTTTCCTGGTGATAGAATCGCACTCTCCTAGTTCCTCAAAGTCTCTCATTAATAACTGCATAATCTTGCTACTTCTATCCAAGCTCTTTTCGGAATTTAAAATAATGATATATGGTGAGTGTACACCTAACAATCGGCAATTCTCATCAGCAATTGGCTTCACATCCTGTACAACGATACCATGATCCGATGTCGCGAATAACGATACCAACACCACAGAGGTTTGTATAATCTATAAAAAAAATAACATTTTATATTAAATAATATCTTACTCTTAGATCTAAATTTTATAATTCATAATCACTTATAGCGTATTGGATTGTAGCGGGTTTTGAACCGGTTGGATTAATGATGCTGCAAGCTCTACGATTGAACATGTAACATCAATCAATAACAAAGCCTTAATCCAATCTAATTGATTCAAAATCTACTACAATTGACTATTACTACATTATTATACACACACACACACGCACGCACGCACGCACGCACGCACGCACGCACGCACGCACGCACGCACGCACGCACAGAGAGTATTCTTCGAGGAAATCGGTTTAGTCTATTTTATTGCTATGCGAGAGTTTTATCGTTAATTGTCAGATACCCTATATGTGTGTATGCATATATGTGTGTCCCTGACCTATGGGATCAGGTAGAGCGGACTGAATTGATTGTGAGTCGAAAAGTCAAGTTTTCCATTTTGCGATTGCCTCAATACTTTAGGAAATATTAATTTCTAAATCAATAAATAAGCACGTATCATTGTCGAGTGCGGATAGCGATTATTTGATAGGCTGCTTGAGTTATACCGCTTAGCGCGTTTACTAGGCAGTCGAGTTCGAGCAATCCCCGCGCGGCAAGCGATCGATAAGCATATACTTGACAATAGTCCGCGCGGATATGTGTTTATTCAGTGATCTTTAGAAATTAATATCTCCTAAAGTATTACGGTACAGGACTTTTCGGTTCAATTTAGTCCGCTCTATTTGTTTACGAGAGATGTTCTATTTGTTTCCGTAGGAGATGTCGGAGACATCTTGTATAAAGTCGAAACATGTTCCGCCTATGTAATTATTTTATACTAATTTTTATTTTATTTTAATGTATATGTTCGAGTTTAGAAAGACTATTAAATCGTATTTGATAAAAAAATAATGTCTAACGAAATTATAAAATAAATTATTTTAAGCATTAAGTTTCGACCGAATATAGGATTTTTCTTATTCATGCACGCATGCACACATAGTTAATCTATAAAAGCGTAACGACGTTAATGTATACATAAAATAATGAAAGAACAATGCCAATAGAAAAATTGAGTTGCGAAAGTTTCTGCTAAAGTGTATAGACATTTAATTTAACAATCCAAATATAAGCAATTTTATAGAATTTTATACCCAATCATTGTCCTTATTGAAGCTCTTAGAATCACGTTTTTCTAATTTTTGAGCTCGACATACTAGTAGTCTGGGATCCTCAACGTCCCAGCAATGCGCTGTTACCAATCTTCCTTTGCATTGTGCAGCTCTAAAAGTAATATCAGTATTATCAGGGACATACAAAATCAATTAATAGAAAATTAATTCTGATCTGTGATTTGATACGGTTGTGTCGAATTTTCAACTTATTTACTCACAACATAGTGTCATCATCAACGATGTTGTCTGACTCTCCAAAGTCAAATTCATAAATCTGATCGCTTTCAATATCCCAAATGTATAAAATCGAACTGGGCATGAGATTTGCCATGGCAACAGTGATTGAGACGCAACGGCAATCCGAATTACATCTAGCTTCAATGATTTCGGCAAAATCGCTAATCGCCTCATAAGTCGCCATGGCGCGGGTGTGTAGCTTAGCCTCATGTTTGCTCAGATTCCAAATCTTCAGAATGCCGTTTAATGATCCTACAGTTAAATAATGCCCTACAAAATGTTGTGTGTGTGAGTATAATATTTATAATGCAGTAATAAGAGTATTTTGTTGTTAAAATTTTAAGTAATAAGAAAAACTCACGACACTTTATGTCAATTAAAGATTTTTACCTGTCAATTCCATCGTGATTGGTTCGCCCTCCTCCGGTAAAGTGGGAAGCGTTTGAATAATAGAGCCTTCTATGGATCTCAACTGAATGATCGTTGGGGTCAACACGATCAATGTGTGTTCGTAGATCAATATCTTTTCCGTGTCGCAGTTGAAGGTTGTCAATACGTTCGTATTAAGATTGACACCTTTATTAATACAATTGACAACGATTTGTCTTCCAGAAGAGGCGACAATGTATTCTCTTGATACAGCGATAATCTGCACTTGGATCTCCGTTTTTAGAATATACATCTGTTCATCTATCTCGAGCAGAATCTGTGTCGGAGTGAGCTGACTCGCGCAAACACCATCATTGTACACGGCGCACATTGGCTGTTGATGCAAGATGAACACATTGGTGATACAGTTAACAGCTAGGAGAGAATTCCGTGATAAACTAACACCCCATTCCAGTTGCTTTACTGTGCCGTGAATCGCGCAAGACTCTGGGATTTTCGGCCAGGAATTCTCATCGCAATCAAGCACACATTTTCGCTTCCATAAGTAGATTGTACCTAGATTGGTGCCGGCGGCCAAAGTGTCTGAGAACCACAGAATGTTTTTTAATCCATTGTCCTCAAATTTACTTTAATGGATATGTTATGGACAAAGTCTGCTTAGTGGACGAACCAAATGTTGCCCGGACCGTGTTAACATTGCGATTGGGCAAAATCCGATAAAATGATTTATTATCTCATAACATGGCTTGATTTCATATGATCAAAGTCAATATTGTCCACTCAATAGTGGCAATGTCAGGAATCATTATTTCATTGCGGACTTTGTCCAGTTCATCCAACAACACTGCTAAATCTATGTGCTAAACTGCATTAGATGAATGGAGCCAGTAATACAATAGTTTTCTCAATTTTTAAGAAATCATTTATAGTGGCCGTAATCTTTTAGAATTGACTAATCATAGTCGAGCTTTTCCCTTTTATAATCAAATGAGAGGAATATTCGACTGTCACGCAACACTGCGATGTGAGCATATATGTGAGCACATTTTCATGCTCTACGTCGACATGCATATATGCATTTTAAGTACATGTCGTTGTAATATAAGATTTAACTTATAAATAAATAAAGTTTATGTTTATGAGGGAGGAAAACCTCCGGACATACAGTGTGTAAATGCCACTAAAATATTGGTACATGTTTATCAGGAAATATTAGTCAGATAGAAATACTTAATCAGTTCTAAGCCGAATAAGTCTGATTTAAAATTTCGGAAGCACATTAATGTCTTACCATTTGCCTTGCAAAATGCCAAGCTAGTATATATTTCCTGAGGAGTGGCAACATTTCCATTGGATGAATCCGGAGGCGATAGAATATATGTATCGCCTGTGTGAATATCCCAGCACCGTACAGTGAGCTCTCCTGTGAGTACAGCCAACGTATTTCTGCTAATCCAGCATAAGGTGGTACTAGTGGTACGTGATGTATCACTTCTGCCACTTAGTTTTACCTGAAATAAGTATAAGTATTGAATATAATAATATAATGAATGTAATAATCTCTTGATAAAGGAAGATGGGGTAGATCTCGCTCTGCATTACTTAAGTAGGGAAAGTCCTGGAAGGTGAAATAGTCCTCAATAATGTATATAGCAGAAATAAGACGTTATTTAAAAAATTTTTTTTTTGTTAATAACTTTTTAACGAATAACGAATGACGGCTAAAATCTGTTCGAGATCACTCAGGGTCATGAGCTTGACAACATATGTCAAGGTCAAGGTCATTGGGGATTGCTCCCTGTTTATGCATTTTTACAAAAAAATGCTTATTAACAATAATATAAAATTGTTTGTCAGTTTAATTTGCGATATTATATTACAGCTTTTAATAACTTTGTTTTAGTACTGTGTTTCAAAAACGGACAAAGTCGACGCATAGTTTATTAGAAATTGTAAACATTCACATAAAAATTATATATTAGTCACTAACAAGAAAATGACGCGAGGTATTTTTCCTCAATTACTCTGAATTTTTGCCAGGTTGGACATAAAAAAAAACACATATTTTGCCGTTTGCTCAGACACTCAATAGTTTAAAAGGTATTAAGCTACGAAACTGGTCGGACATTCTTAAAACTCTAGATCGCTGGTTCAAATACCATCAGTGACAATTCTTTTTTTATTTTTTTTATCACTTTTAAAAAATTTTTTCTATATAAAAAATATATCTTTCATGTCATTTTTAATTAGAAAGACACAAAGAATTAATTTTAAAAGATTTTTCATCCAAAAACATATATCTTATATATTAATTCTATTTATGTGTCACTTTCTAAATGTTTCTAAAGTTTTCTAAAATGTTTAAATTTTTTAAATACTTATTATAAAACATGCTAATATTAAAAAAAAATTGTCACTGATATTTGAACCAGCGATCAGGAGTTTTAAAAGTATAGTCCGATCAATGTTATAGCTTACTGTCTCTTAAATTATTAAGTGTCGGAACAAACGGCAAAATACATGTCGATTTTTTTTCGATGCCCAACCTACAGGCAAAAATTTAAAGCAATCGGAGAAAAACATCTCGTGTCGTTCCCTTGTACGAGTCGCCTTGATTGAATATGGTGGTCTTCACTCATTTGTGTTAAACATTTCTTGATTCATTTTCGCTTAATATCAATTAGCTCTACTGTTTTATTTTAGTTAAATATAGAAAGTCTATATATTTATGTATTATCATAATATTATTTGTTATTGTATCAATTTCAGAATTAAAAAAAAACCATATTAGTCGTTATATACAAATTTTACAATGCTCAATTAGAGCTCGCTATTATACGTTTAAACAAAAATACATTTATACGTATATTTAGCACATCCATTGAAAAATGTTTTTTCGAACATTTTTATAATAAATGTTTATCCCAAATTTATTATGGAATCATCCTAGTGTGATGAGTTTAAAAAAATTGAAAATTGTTTTTGAGTGTAAAAAAGACATTTGAGTGTAATAAAAACGGAAAAAAATATATATATATAAAATAACATTAAAACAGTTTATTCGGAAAAATGTTTCTGATAAACTAATGTGCTAATTCTACAAATAAATGTTTACGTGGGCTTGTATATAACGGTTTTAAAGCACTTTAAAATGTCAAATTATAAGAAAATGTAAAAAGAATGAAATTAATTTTTAATTTTATAAAAAAACGTTAAAATATTCGACAAGACGGTTTTCATAAAAGGGTGTGCTAAATATGTGTAAATATTATACTATATATTCTCGTTAAAATATTCTCGTTTATATTGCTATGCCCTGATTTAAAACACATATATTCGGAAAGACGTTTCTAATAAACGGATATACTAATTATATGTGTAAACGGTTACTTATAAGTAAACATTTTTCTGAAAGTAAATATAAACGGATAAACGTTCATGTATTTTCGAAAAATGGAATAAATTCAAAGCCTTATGCTTAATGCTATTATTTTTTACATCTCTTTTCTCGATAGATAACGATTCCACTTGCTGCCATAATATTAATTAATTATTTATCATATAGGGTGGCTGATAAAGATTATAATAATACTTAAGGATAGATTTTGTTTCATTTTGAAATAAAAATCCTAATACTAATAAAAAATCGAAGCTATAAAATAATTTTTTAATTGTGAGCATTTAAAACTAGTGAATCATATCACTTAAAATTCGCGCGTTCAAGTATTGTTAGTATTTTGCATTGTGCCACACCTGAATGCACAAATTATACCCTATATATATTTTCATGAATAAAATTTCTCAGAAAATTGAATCTATATAATACATAATCAATAATATTGATGCAGAATTTGAATTTGTCATATACAGTATTCTTAAATTTTGAATAGAAATAATATGTAAATATAGCAGTGATAGAACTCAATGGCATAAACCTTTGTCAATTCGGTGAGCTCTCCAGTGATTGAATCTGCTTGAAAGTGCCCGATGTTCAATCCTTCTGTCATAACAATGATAGAATCTCTGTTTTGATGATACAATAAGCAGTGCAACACTGCACCATCAGTACTAAGAACTTCCTTGCATTGTCCTTGAACGTCAACAAAGTATATGATACCATTTACAGTGCCAATATAAAACGAATGATTGTCCCGTTGTACTGGAACTGCTGTTGGTGCAGCTGTTCTTGGACGCCAGGAACTGAACATATCCCAGGTTCTTTCATCACCAGCCACTGTTGCCTTTGCCAAACCACTATAACAATTAATTGACTAATCAATATCCAATCAAATAATCAAGAAAGAATATCATGAAATGTTAATCTAATCTCATCTGTAAGTTTTACTTGAAATAGCTTCTTTGAAATTCAGTACTTTTTATTTCTATTATATTAGCTTGCAATAATTATAACAAAATAACCTATATTATTAGAAAAATAATACACAAGTTGTTTTGTATAATTTAACCTGTTTTTACTTATGAGTTGTACCTAATATCAACAACTGGTTTTAGTGGAACTGTCCTAAATACAATTTGTGAAAAAGATTCTTTTAGTTCATGATGAAATGTCATGAATAGCTGTCCTCTGGAATCTATCTTCCATCCAACTATAGATCCACCAGTATCTGCAGATACTAAGCAACCACCATACTGACTCCATTGTAGAATCGTGATGATATCTCGGTGAGGGGTTACTATTACATTGAACTCCTGAGTTCCAGTGTCCCCTGGCCATATCTAAATAAATAATTTAATATATTTTTTATCTCATGACAGACTTGTCTTCTGTAGCTCAAAACATTGCAATACTAACTCGTAAATCTCCGTTTTCCCATCCTGCCGCTAGCCACGTCTTCTCTGGATGCCAGCCAAGAGAGGTGACTTGTGCCACTGTGTGTCCCGGTGATTCGATATCCTGCACAAGTTCACCTTGATCATCATAGATAACTACAAAGCCACCTTTGTCTTGAGAATACGCAGCAACAGCTAATAAGGGATAGTTATTATGCCAAGTTGTAAGAGTGCTTATTGAAGCACTTTCAGGATTTTGCACTCGTATGTCAAAATACAAAGTCATTGTTTCAACATATTAAGAGTGTACACTCGTACATTTAATTAAAATTTAAGATATAAATTAGTATAAATAAACGTAATCATACATACTATAACACTCGTTTTAAAAAAGATATTTCATATTATTAAAGTATTTAAAACACAAATAAAACAATCCTTTCTTAATTTAATGGAAATGCAATCAATTCCTGTCTCTTCTAATCTATACATATTTATGTTGTTGACAGTTACCATCAGTTGCCTTGGAGATTAAAGCTGGAAACACAATGGGAACGTTCAAATCGGACAAAGCTGCTAGTCTGCTCGCCGAGCGAATGTGATTGGTTGGATCTGTAAGGCCCGATTGCACCAACATTATTTTGGTTTATACATTTAGATCCAATGAGGAAACTAAGGGCAAGACTAATCATATTCAAGAATTTTACAATTGCAAAGCTACTTTCTCTGCTGAACGCAGCCAATGGTCTAGTTTCCACTGAAGGTTTGATTTGAATCAGAATGCAAGAACCAACCAACTACAGTCGAACGACAGAGAAATGCTCGACTGTAGTTGGTTGAGTCTTACATTCTGATTCGGATTAAATTCTCTCCTTTTGACGCCTCATGGGACTCCACCATGATTGTAAAATCTCTAATAAGCCCTTGGCAAGCAAATTTTGTTAACGTAGCTCCGCTTAAAATTCTCCAAAGTCCGACGAACTTTGAAA
>Ga0157363_1005455_pt1 | contig 11857 bp, 5 predicted proteins | sample AttsexASBM1_FD_111477 | JGI IMG/M metagenome (GOLD analysis project Ga0157363, IMG submission 111477) | Fungus gardens microbial communities from leaf cutter ant in Ribeirão Preto, State of São Paulo, Brazil - Atta sexdens ASBM1 | ecosystem: Host-associated > Fungi > Mycelium > Unclassified ...
CATTTTAGAAGACCAAATGTTAACGCTTTAAAACCACAAAAAGGCGGGAAGATATATAAAATTTAAATTGTTATTTCGGTTGTATCAAATCTAAAGCTCAGAACTTTTTTGTACACCTAATATTTTAATAAAATTTATTTTAAAACATTATAAGAAATATAATAATGTTAGAAATAATAAAAGGATCAAAAACGCGTAAGATTGAAATATACAAATAAAATAATTTATTTAATAAATAATGTATTGAAAAAATTTAGAATTATATTATAGATAATGAGAAAAACAAAAATATAAAATAATATATAATTTTAATTCATATTAAGCAATTATTTATATAAATATATATCTATGTTTTATTAAAATATAATTATAAATTTTAAGTTCTCCTTTGGACGTTGTTGCAGAGCGCAAGTGAAAAATCACGAGACAATCATAAAATGAACTGATCGTAAAATGATGGGATTAATTTGAAGGAACCGAAGATCGTGGGAGAATGTCACGCGGGCTACGGAGGCGGTGGTCAATTGTGCAAAATTAAAGGAACGAGATAAGGCAGACAATAATCTCAGTAGGGGTGAAAGGGGGCGCAACCGGAAGTGCAGGGTCGCAACGCGGTCGCGGTTATTTCCGACTTGAGCACAGCTTGAGTCGAGTTTCTCAAATGCCGACCGACCGTCGCGGAGGAAAATTTAACAATGTGTTTCAACTTCCCGTGCATTCGGTCCGTGGAACACGTATCAATCTCAGCATGAGGCCGAAACGCGCTGATTCCGTCGGCTTAACTGTATCTCTATTAATCCGTTAGCTCTACACGAGCTAAAGCGATGTGCTGCTCGACATTCTTTCATTACCGCAGTATGAATGCAAATTTAAGCATTTTGCGTTCTGTAAAATAAAATTATTGGAATATTTCACGATTGCTAAAAGTGGCACATAATTTATTGAACTTTGTGAAGTATAAGATATGCATATATTTTACACAAATTAATTTTACAAGCCATAATTAAATCGTTATTTCCTGACAATGATCATTGTTCAGAGAGCAATAAAATATATAAATTACTAACTCTTTTTTTGTATCCTCAAAAATAATTATCGCATCTCAAAATTAACAAACAGTAAATAAGTACGAGCATCTAATAATCTGTAACTTCTGTCGGTAAGACGTGGTCGTACTTTCCACTTGCTGATAATTAAGTAATTACGCAGTTTAAATTATATATAATGTTTAAAAATTATAAAATCATGTCGCTTAATTGATAAAAATATAGATGTCTCTAGGATATAAAGATAAATCAGCAAGGACTATAGTACACAAAAGAAACTGAAGAGAGTACTGGCGTCGTTTATGGTCTGTAATACCGACGAAACATGTATTTTGTATTTTCTATTTTCTTCTTTTTTTTCCTTTATGCAGAATAAAAATCCTTTTTTAGAATAGAAGAATGCAAAAAGCTGTAGGAAATTATGAACATCGCTTTCTGCACTTGTATGAAAAATCAAAAAATGTAAATTAATTTCCTGTTACTATGTAGATTATACTTTATTATACTTCACAAAATAAAAACAATTCTAAATGTACATCTAAATAAAAAATAGTTTCCCCACATTTGAATAATGCATAAAAGAATATGAGACCTTCAAATTATGATTTTGAAGCTTACAAGAGAAGCAAATGGAAGCCCGTCAATTTTTCAATATTTTACTTAATGTTTTATTATTTGATGTGCATGTTTTAAAACAAATGCCAATTCTGTGCCATTTTTTAATGATAGAAAATACACAATTTTGTGAACAAACAATTTAATAAATGCTGAGTCAAACTCAAATATTACATCTTATTTTCGTCAACCTAAATTTCAAGTCTTTCTTATAATTACAACGCTTGTATATTTATTTAAAACTGAATTTTTTTGTAATAGTATATTATTTCGTAAATTATTTAACTTTTATGTATCAGATTAACTGAATATCTAATCAATACTCTCAACGTATATTTCATGAATTTTTATTCACATCTATTTAATCATAGTATAAAACTGCGTATGTATGACAACAGACGAATATAAATATATACGGAGTCTCCGAAAATACAAAACTCAATATAGTACTAGGATCTTAATAATCAGGGATTATTGCGAGTGACGACAGATTCATATGATAATAATTTATTCAAATATGTAGCGTCCGCTTAGAGCGGTAGTACAGTGGATGATGGTAGGGGCGCGCGAAAATTAGTAATCGAGAAAGTAATGAATCTTGTAGAATGATACATTTAAAAATAAAGAATCATTCTTCGTTATCACACTAAGTGCGATATCGACGGGGAGCAACAAAAAGCGCGCGCGCGCTCCGCAAAAGATCGAAACAAAAGTCCATAAAAAAGATACAAAAGGAGAGATAACGAGTTAAGAAGCATGGGTGAAGGGTGTATTGCGTTATCGCTCGGTCGAGAAAGAGATATAGAGAGAGAGAGAGAGAATAGGTAGAGAGGGCGATAGAATGTCGCTTCCGCCGTGAAATATTTATTTTAATTTTCGTCGACTTCGGCTTCCTGCTCCTCGTCGAATTCTGCGTCTTCGTCTGCGGTAGCTTCCTGGTACTGCTGGTACTCGGACACCAAGTCGTTCATGTTAGATTCGGCTTCAGTGAACTCCATCTCATCCATACCCTCGCCAGTATACCAGTGAAGGAAAGCCTTCCTCCTGAACATAGCAGTGAACTGTTCGGAGATGCGCTTGAACAGTTCCTGGATGGCGGTGGAATTGCCAATGAACGTGGCGGACATCTTAAGACCGCGCGGCGGAATATCGCACACAGCGGTCTTTACATTGTTCGGTATCCATTCGACGAAGTACGAGCTATTCTTGTTCTGAATGTTGAGCATCTGCTCGTCGACCTCCTTCATCGACATTCTACCGCGGAAGATGGCAGCGACTGTGAGGTACCTGCCGTGCCTGGGATCGCACGCCGCCATCATATTCTTGGCATCAAACATTTGTTGGGTGAGTTCCGGCACAGAGAGAGCTCTATATTGTTGACTACCGCGAGATGTGAGAGGTGCAAATCCGGGCATGAAGAAGTGAAGGCGAGGGAAGGGCACCATGTTTACGGCAAGTTTCCTAAGATCGGCATTTAATTGACCGGGGAACCTCAGACAGGTCGTAACACCGGACATCGTGAGGGAGACGAGATGATTTAGGTCACCATACGTTGGTGTAGATAGTTTCAGGGTGCGGAAGCAAATATCGTAAAGAGCCTCGTTGTCGATACAGTAAGTCTCATCGGTGTTCTCGACAAGTTGATGTACAGAAAGAGTGGCGTTATACGGCTCGACGACTGTGTCGGACACCTTGGGCGACGGCACAACGGAATACGTGTTCATGATTCTGTCGGGGTATTCCTCACGAATTTTGGAAATGAGCAGGGTACCCATACCGGAGCCGGTACCACCGCCCAAAGAGTGCGTAAGCTGGAATCCCTGCAAGCAGTCGCAGCTCTCGGCCTCTTTTCTTACAACATCGAGGACAGAATCCACCAACTCGGCGCCTTCGGTGTAATGACCTTTGGCCCAGTTATTACCAGCGCCGCTCTGACCGAATACAAAGTTGTCCGGTCTGAAGATCTGGCCAAATGGTCCCGAACGTACGGAGTCCATAGTGCCGGGTTCCAGATCGACAAGGATGGCACGCGGTACGTATTTACCGCCAGACGCCTCATTGTAATAGACGTTAATTCTTTCCAACTGGAGATCAGAGTCACCGTGGTAGGTGCCAGTCGGGTCAATGCCATGCTCATCACTTATGATTTCCCAAAACTGTAACACACAAAAATCACCTCGTAAGAATATTTCCATTAAAAAAAGGAGTTTTATATCTTAATATATTAAGTTTTATTTTAATAAATTATATATTAAATTATTAAAAAGATTATTATGAGAAGGAAATAAGAATGTGTTGCGTATTTCAAGCAAGTGTTGTCTATACCGGAACGAATCGGCTGCCACAAAAATTAGATACGCCTTTTGAATCACGTATCATCCACGTGTAGGAAGGAAGTTTCGCGCACGGGCTTTCTCCCCGCAATTATTCTCGTATCCGTTTTCCAGCCTTTCATTGTACTGAGTGCAAACGGAGCTGACGTTCAACGACCTCGCGCGTGGCGAATAGCTCGCGTGTAATTAATCATAATATCCCAAGGTTTCTACGAATTGAATTACGTTTCTCTTTTTTTCCCCTTTTGCATGTTTTCAGAGCAAGCCTACTTCTCGATGGTGTAACCGAATCGCCCGAGCGATAATCGAGACTAATTATCGTAAGCGCGGTTACGCTCCTGTCTCGGAGCGACCAGTCGATCGGCCCATCGAAGCGCATCGCAATGTAACGAGTACAACGATGCTTCAGCGATGGACCGTTGCCACGTAATCTCCCGGAAGCGCTTGTTTCACTATGGTAATCATAATCGGTGCTCCAAGCTAAAATGTCAAATCGCTCTAAACTTTCAATTTAGCAAAGATATAGCATAATTTTCAAATTGAATACTTATGCACCCATTATATGAGCAATAGCATGAATAGATCGCGAAAAAATTTGCTGAGAAGTATCATAATTTAGTGCAGGTACACATAATTAATATTAATGAATCAAATTAATTTCTGATTAACCTGTATACAAAAAAGATAGTTTGAAAGATCTCCCCCTCTCCCATAAGTCAGAATATGACTGGGCGTGTCTGATGTAATCTTATTTGCAAACAAAAGGGGAAGTTAAATAAAATCTGCGGTCCATGCATCTCTATTCCATCTTAGAAACGCGGTTCAAAGACCCAGAGCGTACTATTTCTGGAGATCAACGTGCAAGAGATGCGTGTGTATTTTCAAGTACAAAGGCATGCAAGTAGGTAGAACAGTTAAGTGGACATAATTAATCGTCCTCAATCATCTTATCGTGAGTCCAGAATATCGCGCGACTTTACGTCAGAGTGTGGCAAGGTACTAAATTATACGTTACTCGGCAAATTATTAGTCTCCTGACATTTCACAACTAAGACATTTCACTGCGGAAATCCGCTGTCTTCAATTTGTTCGTGGTACCAATTTTGGTAAATTTGCAAAACAAAAACGATTCCATCTGCCACTGACCATGTACTTGTAACTATCCATTAATTATGAAATGAAAACCATAATTAAAAAAATATATTGTTATAATTATGCTTGAAAACAAAACCAATTTAGTTTCTATTTCATATTTCCTCAGTAACTGCTCCATTAAAAAGTTATATATAATTATATATAGTCAATAATTACAAGCAGATAAAATCGAAGGTAAATAAAAATACTACAGATAATTTTATCTGCACAATGTTGCAATTTTCACCAAGTCAAATGTTGTTTTGATGGAATCGTTTTCCGTTTGGTAAAAAGCTCCATCATTGAATAATCTCTGATGAAATAAAGTCCATATACAACCTACGTGAAAGTCATTAAGCAAAAACCTGATCCGCCTACCGTTCAGTACATACATCCCACATGAAGACGATGGGTGCATTAAGCAGTGACCATATATGATCATCGTTCGAAAGCTAAGATCACCCAACCCTATCTGTCCCCACCCTACCATCTCCACCTTCTTGTCCAGCCTGGTCGCAATGTACATATTACAGTCAGATATGAGTCATCAATGTCACCGCTATATATAGAGATGATTGTAGAACGACAGTACGATCAGCAATGATCGCCCGGTTATGCTCCGCAATGATATGTTTGTCCATTTATGTTTTCAATTTGTTTCATTTTTCTCGAATCAATTCTCGCGCTTAGAACTCATAATCTTCGCATCACCGACAGCTGGCGACAGACGTAGGCTATCATTGCTAAACCGGAAACAGATCATACCGTAAAAGATCATACCGTTATTCTAAATGCATACATGCCACGCGCACGATGCTGCATTACGGATTGCGTAACCACCGAGCGGATACGTGATGCAGCAATTGGTCCACGAGCGATCCCGAGGGTCTCACTGACTTTAATAAATTGTCGCTTACGGTAGATGGATGAGAGATGTAGAAGAGGAAGAGTTAATTCGACAAGTCTATTTAGACTGTATAGGAATGTGATGTGTACACCGAACAATTTTGCTAAAATATCAAAATTTAACTAAAAATTTGAAATAAATTCTATTGGATTACAAAAATAATTATGTAAGAAATTCAAGCATGATGAATAATGCTGTAAAAAATTATGTTTTATAATTATGTATTATAATTATGTTCTAATTTGAGAGTCCTACTATAATTACTTTGATAAGCCAACAAAATTATTTTTAGATCTAAATTTTAAGGTATTTCAACATAAACGTTCTTATATACATCAGTGTTAATTCAATAAATATATACACTATAATACACTATAATAGATTGACTAGTAAGTATATATTACAAAAGTTAATATTTCGACTATAATATGTGTGTATATATATATATATATATATATATATATATAGTCATAAAATGTTTATTTTAGTAAATGTATACACTGACTACAGCAGACTTATATATAGTTACAACTATATATAATATTAACTAAATAATCAAAATTAAAAAATGCTAAAAATAAAACAAGATCTTTAGAGAAGACTAATTATCTGTTCTAATAACCACAGTTTTTTGCAAACATTCAGCAAGTTTAAGGTCGGAAAATGTTATTTTGATTTCAAATATTATACCGATAAACGCCTTAAAATGCGATAAGGTAATCTGATTAATAAGAAATAAATAATATTAGAGAGAGTACTCCTATTTCTCGTTATGAACTGATTCTATCAGTTGGTCGTAACGGCACGAAGTATTATAGGAATATATTATACTACACTGAATAATAAAAACTTTGAAATAAACAGAGAAAACGAATTCCATCACGGATCCTAATTCATTTAATTTATGCGAATTGTTATGTTCGCATGTGGAAATATAATAATAATTAGAATTGATTACGCATCTCGTTTAAATGTAAAGATTTGGAGTATATTTTCTTTGTAATTAAGGTAATATAATTTTATTAAATGAGAACATAAAACTAGTTCGCACTGACTAATACGTAACTTACTCATAAATATTTTATAATGAACCATCTCTCTCTTATAACATTAATAATAAAAAATGTTACTAATATATATTAATAATATTAATAATATTAATAATATTAATAATCTTAATAATATATATTAATAATAAATATTACTAATATATATTAATAATAAAAGATGTTACTAATATATATTTTAAAGTAGTAATATTAAACATTTTACATTCCATCTTACAGAATACTATACTGATAGATTGATTGTCTTTCATAGAAGATATCAATTGGCGATTGGAGATATTATTAACGACTTCAATTATATTTATTTCACCATAAAATTTATTTCAATACCCTAAAATGTGAAAAAATTGAATCATAAAATAGTAATCGTCATTGAGTCGCGACAGTAGACAAAATCCAGCCTTGCGACCCGACACGATCGATACACCTGGCTATATCCAGAGAGAGAGAGAGAGAGAGAGAGAGAGAGAGAGAGGGGGAGCCGGTTGTGTCGGCAATGAGCGAAACGGTTCGAAACGGGCCGAAGTGATGCGAAGGAAAATGGCGAGAGGATATCGCTGGTTTCCTTTATTTGGGAGCGCGTTGCTGTGCTACACGAGACTCGGTGTCCTTGGACTCGAAGGCGTCGTTGAATGAGCAACATTCGTATAATGGATTATACAACAAGCTCGCGTAGTAGAAAGTAGCTCAGCTTATTATTTTCACAGTAATTTTGCCTTAATTTTTTTAAATATTTTTCGGGGAGCTACAAGCTTCTTTTCGAAGCATCTTATTTCAATAAACATCATTCTATTTTCTTCTGGCATATTTCACAGAAAATTTATATTTTCCAAATTGAAAACTTGGAGTAATAAAATGTTTAATATTTCATCAGTACGTAATATTTGATAGGTTTTACTTTTATTTTCTACAAAAATTTCTGAAATTAAAATATACATCTTGTTTTGGAAAAGACTTTTAAAATTTATTTATTTTTTCTATCGCTTTACACACCCTTAGCAATGATTCGGTTATCAAATAAACTTTATCTCGAGTTCTGATAAGTTGAAAATTTAAAAAATGCAGAGTTAATCACGATAATAGTTACTCAAGAAAACATTTTTCGTTCAAACGATACGTTCTCATTATTAGGAGTCTTTATAAAAAAAAAAGAGGATAAAAAATAGTCTTTGATGTTACGCTACTATGACGTCGAATCGATTGAGATAGACAGCTCGAGAAACGGACATTGACTTGGTGCAGCAGCCTTAAAAATTACGGAAGCATGACGACATTGATTAGCTTCTCTTCGATCTTTACCTATTCTCGTGCAGTCTTTATCGTCGATTATTCTGATAAGATGATTACATAACATTAGTATTAAAGATCGACCTACATTATAAATATTTGTGTCTTCTTATATAATCTTTACGTCAAAAATTTATATATAAAAATTTGAATATTATTTTTTTAGTTTCCATTTGTAGCAACATATTAAATATTTATCGTTTTTAATTTTCAAGTAAAAAGAAAAAAAATCATGCTAAACTAGTAATCAGAAAAAATGAAACTCAAACAAATCAAATTAAAATGGGGTTGTACACGAAAAGAACGATTTTGTTGAAGTATGAATTTAGCTAGATATGGATTTGAAAATAATTTTGTTGGAACATCAAAATATAAGACGCTCAAATTGTGTGATTGCTAGAATATCGTTTTTGCAATATTGTCTAATATGTTTGAAGTTATTACACACAAAAAAAAATCATTCTATGGATTACTCAATTTACTTTGTTCCTTTTAAGTGACGATTATCTTTATAATAAATAGTTTCTTGAAAATCTCAAGATATATTTGTCATAAATTTTAGAAAAATTCATTATGTACTTAGACAAGAATTTTCTTTATTATAGAATATTATAAAATTAATCGAAAAAGCGACTCTAGCAATATAAGCGAATTTATTTTAATTTAATATAATCTTGATTAAAGTATTAAACTTACTAGAATAAGAATATATTTTGAATTAAATTATGTGATAAATTTACGAATATATTTCGAAATATTTGAAACAAGTAATTATTACTTGTGTATGGTATATTTATTATATGTATTATTGTGTACATAATTATTTTAATAGTATAACAAAATTATTTTCAGATTTGTATTTAGCCAAACTTTTAAATAGGTTCAGTAAAATTGTTCTTTTCATGTAGAAGTTAGCGCATCAAGTTAGTAGTAATCAGAATCTTGAGTTTCTATCAACGCGATATTTTTCAAAGTTTAAAAAAAAAAGGAAAAAAATAATACTGGAAAGAGATCAATAAGTCAGCAAGAGAAATGAGACAACAAAAAGAGAATAAAGGCGCGTGCACATAGAACAAACGGAGACGCCGATTCGCACGATTAACAATGTTAATCCGAGCGTGTCGATAACGCAGTGCCACGCGCTCGTCGACTGTCCGTTAACGGCGCGTCGTATAAAAATTTTAAAATACACCCGCCATGCAACCGACGCTGGCGTGGCCGTTAAACGCGATCGTGACGCTGCGCGGCCAACGGACGCGGCGCAGGAATTTCATCTGCTTGAAGGAGCGTGCACACCGGAGCGCAAAAACTTTCCGCATTGTACAATTCTCACAAATCCCGGTTCCACCAGATGGAAAACCTGAAAGCTGAAGGCTTCGTAAAGATCGAATGCAATAACATTTTCTACGACAATCATGTAAAGTGAAGATTAGCTACGATCTTTCCCTTTTTTTAGCACTTTTAGAAAATAACCGACACAAATATCGTTCTATCCTTCTTGATATTCAATGAATAGCAAAGATAAAATAATATTTGCGTCGACTGTGTCTCCTAGGGTGTATTTAGATTTTCCACCTGAATGTTCAATATTATGTCAATTTCTAATTTTCAATGTCGATTAATTTTAATCTCGGAATAATTGTTTTCTAATTCTTAGAACTATATTCGTTTCTATCAATGCAGTTTAACTTTAATCTCGGTTCAACTACTCTTTAATCTTTTTCTAGTTTTAAGAAAAAGAAAAAGATGTAAGTTGAACCGAGATTAAAGTTAATCTACAGAATTGATAGAAATGAGCATTATATTCGATTTTTCATTATCTAGTTAATTTATAATTTAGATTTAACCTCACTTAATAATAATAGTGTTTTTCCAATTACGATCAACCATTAAACTAATAGTTTTGTAGTAACTTCAAAAATTATTCGTAGCAAAATCAGTTTAGTTATTATTATTAAATAACATGTATAGAAAAATACAAGTTTTATATTATCATCGGGTTAAACCTAACCATAAGTTAATCACTAAATGAAAAACCAGACTTTAATGACAGTATCGATATCGTTACATGAATATAAAAAGTGCATAATATAAGTGCGATAATATAATGATAACAAAGAGTTACAGACTAGACACACACATTTAATCCTTGTCAATATTAAACATTGATAAAATATCTGTGTGGTAGGAATCTGAATACAATTCTTCTTCAATTTCTTTTTTAAAAAAAGCAGCCTATTTTTCAACGAAAATTCTGAATCAGTATACATTAATGCAATAAGGATTGAAATAGAATAAATAAATTTATTTCATTCCAACTTATACGCACAAGTAGACACAAAAGGAACACTTGTTTATCTTGAAACGAGATGAAAATTATAAAAGCAAGCGAATTTACTAAAATATTTATAATTCCATTCATTGATCAACATCTGACATTGATGACTTTTGCAATTCTCGCATTTTAAGATACACAATCCCTTCAATTCAGTCCTTTCTTCGAAAAAGAATAGAGTACATATTATGGAATTATTCGAAACGGATTCTGATCAGAATTATTTCATTTTTCCTAAACAAAAAAAAAACAACAGAAATGTAAGATATAATGGAATAATTTTGAATTAATTCGGAATAATTCTACATATACATATTCAGAAGGTCGATTGGATATTTCTAAAACGAGAAAATTACAAAAGTGAATAAATTTACTTTGTTGACTAATAAAGTTATAAATATTCTAATAAATTTCGTTCACTTTTGTAATTTTCATCTCATTTCAAGATGCATAATCAACTCCCTGATAATCAACTCACATATCTCATCACGATCAGTATTCATAAATTCGGTGTGAGTTCAACCTTTAGCATACGCCAGACTGAACGAGACGAAGAGAAGGGGAAGAAGAAAGATGGACGTACAAGAATGAAAGCTACGACAACCGATTTTATTCGCGATATAAAATCGAAGCTGCAACGAGAGAGAGAGAGAAAGAGAATATCTAGAACACGATTCATTTCTTATCACAAAAACCAAATGTTTCGCATATTTTTCACGTACATAGAGAGCAGCATTTGTAGACCGACAAAGTACTTATTATTACAAGACAGAAAAGCGGAGAATGTCAGACGGAATGAAAAGCGAGGAGAAAGAGATGCGCGCGCAACCGGTCGATGCGGCGTCGGCCGTCACGAATGGCGATCTCTCTCTCTCATCACCGGGAAGAAAATAGAGATTCGCCACACCCAGTTTCGGGATCCGTCGGTCCTAGCCGAGTGGCAGATAAATTCGGCGACGATCACCGACGACCAACTCCATTTATCCGCGAATTCTCTGCCTTCGTCGCGACGTACATGGAATATTTATCCACGGGAAGACAAACGCCCGAGAGAAGATGGCCGACGAGACGCGTTTGCACAGGAACGCGGTTGTACAAACTTGAAGAGAGAAAAAGATTGGAGGGGAAGGGAG
>Ga0157363_1005456_pt1 | contig 11856 bp, 7 predicted proteins | sample AttsexASBM1_FD_111477 | JGI IMG/M metagenome (GOLD analysis project Ga0157363, IMG submission 111477) | Fungus gardens microbial communities from leaf cutter ant in Ribeirão Preto, State of São Paulo, Brazil - Atta sexdens ASBM1 | ecosystem: Host-associated > Fungi > Mycelium > Unclassified ...
TAGCTGCTAAAAGCGACACCTGAGCCTTGGTAGGAGCTCCAGCAAAGAACCAGAGTCTAAAACCATAAGTTGCAATGGGAACAACACATGAGCGATAGAGAAGGCGCTTCTGAACAGGCAACTTCTCTTCCTCTAACAGGCAACTTCTTTTTTTTTTTTTTTTTTTTTTTTTTTTTTTTTTTTTTTTTTTTTTTTTTTTTTTTTTTTTTTTTTTTTTTTCTTTTTTTTTTTTGTTTTTTTCTTTTTTTTTTTTTTTTTTTTTTTTTTGAACATTTTTATACGTGTATACAGATTTCAGGTTTTTATAGCCGCATACACAGTTTTTCCGTACGTTGCCGTGCGTCGACCACATCCGTTTCCGTTTCGGCATTCCCGAGACATTTCCCAATCGAGACATTTTTTCGTTTTTCATGTGTTAGCATATTTATACATATTTTGTTGTGTGTATCGTTGCGGCGGTCGTAGCGATGGTGGCATATACATTTTTCCGTACATTTTCGGCACATGCGTGCGGTGGCATCGGTCGATCGTGCGTATTATTTACGTTGGTTTTTATTATTTGCGTTGATACAGTTTTTTTTTTTTTTTTCCGAGTTTCGGTCAGCAATATTTCGCAGGCGTTAATTGGCAGGTAGCGAAGCGCACGAAGGTATTGTCAGCAAGCATGTAGAAGCATCGTCAGGCGGAAGAGGGCAAGATAAAAATCAAAAAAAGAAAAACAGACCAGTTGAGGCTAAGGCAAGAAACGACAGTCGCGATAATATTCTTTTTGATTTATGTAAAAAAAAAGAAACGAAAGAACACATACTCTTGCGCGTGCGTATATGTGTGTATACGTGTGTGCGTATGCGTGTAGACATATGTTCGCGTACAAGTGTAACACGCTTGCGAGTTCACGCGTGGCCCGCTGTATCGCGTTTATCAAGCTACTCTCTCTCGTCTTTCGTGAGCCGAAAACGTGTGCGCACATACAGACAACACACGCGTAACGCACACACGCGCCACACGCATATACGCGCACGGGATTTACAATATTTCTGCGTGGCTCGTGCGATCACGCGTAAGACGATACGTCCGCCAATACGTTCCACTGCGTATAAATATACACCGCTCGAGTTACTCGCGCGTGTATCTCCGAATTACGTAACTATTCCCGTTTATCATGTCGTTCAATTGCTTATCATACGGATATCGTTCTCTTCTTTATCTTACTTTAATTTTTTACTTGTCTTTCTAATGCAAAACACGTTCGAATTTCTAAGGTAGCCAAGGATAGAAATATAAATTATATGCAAATTTTTATGCGCGACCCAGATATCTTTATACATTTCGAGAAACATTGAAACTTCTGCTAGTGGAAATCCGCGAACGATTTGAATCCAACGCGCGATCGCAACCTTCTTCGTCCGATAAACGCGGTTATAACAATCATAAATCCGATTAAACATTTATATTATTCTCAAAACTTTAAAAAGATATTTTTTTTCATAAATCGTTGTAATATCCATTTTGGTACATAAAATCACGTTTTATATCAAAACACGATGGACTTCTAATGATCGATAAATTAAGACTTGTTTAATACATGCGTATTTTAGCTAAATAACGCTTTTTTCCTTTTTTTTCCACGTTTATCGGCCTTCCACTGCGTTACTCTTTGCATGTGGCAACGCGACGCCTCGCAGAAGGCAAGTTTCTACGAGACAGACGCGAGTATAAACATCACCGATTAATAGTAATAGCAATAATAATATAATAATGCTGCTGATAATAATAATAATGATAATGATAATAATAATAATAATAATAATAATAATAATAATAATTATAGCACGTTAGATAGGACCAACGGACGTAGCTGGCGTCAGCGTCAATCTGCGGGCTAATTGGCACTAATTCGTTATTTAATCGACATTAAGGAGAGAGACAGACAGAGAAGTGATATATCTATTTGACCGAGCACATTATCTATAGTGACTAAAAGAAAAGCGCAAATTTTAATAATACTGAAAAATCAGAAATTAGAATCGAACATAGAGCGTAGGGAAGCATGTAGATAAAGGGACGCGTAGTACGAAAGAGAACCGGTCCCACTTCATCGTCCATCGACATCGGGCTTTCGGCTGGCGTTTCTGACTGCTGCAACACCTGCAATAATCGAGGCATTCTCTCGAAGTTGATTAGTTTTGCGTCTCCGCCTCTCATAATCTATATTTGCATGTGGACATTCATGTAGATATAGGTATATATATATATATATATATATATATATATATACACATATATATATACATATATGTGATTGATATATGACTCTTTGGCTTCTCGCTCCACTTTTCTCTCCCGCTTTGTGTCAGCATCCATTTGCTCTTCCCTTTCGGCGCCTCCCTTGCGAAATGGAGAAGGCGATCGAGAGAGAAAGAGAAAGAGAGAGAAAGAAAGAGATAAAATTATACATAACATATATATAAATAGTAAGGAAGTGGAAAAAGTTACAGAGAAATGCGTGCAAGAGAGTATGAATGAAGCAAAAGAGGAGGGTCATTTTTTTTTTAGGACCCGTACTTCTCGTCTTTCTATCTTTACAATACCTGAAAAATTTACGAAAGAGACATTGGTTTAGTTTATCAGTTAATTTACACCATTTCTCTCGAACATCCAAGTGTACGGTGTTCTCTTGTTCAAGTCTTCTTATTCAAGAACTCGCTGTTGTCGTCGGCATCTTCTTTAAGGAACAGGATAACAGTGTGTCGTGATAGTTTTTCTGGTATATGTCTGTATAATGTATGTTTATATGTGTATGTGTGACAGTGTGCATGCGAGTGTATATTTACATGTGCGACAATGATTTTGTTTTTGTACAGATCGAGAATGCGCGAGCTTGTGTAGCTCGCACGTGTCGTATGCGGTTTCAGTGATAGATCTGCACTCTTACGTGCTTAGGAACTTCGTGTCGGTACACTTGATAAACATTCAGGTATGGCATACCAATTCCGAAGAGTGCATCACGTTGCGACGATGCGGTTTAAAATGGCCTTCGTTGGCGACGTCAGTATAATCGAGGTTGAGTTGATTACAAAAATTTAATTGAAACTCATCATAATACATTATTAAAATATTTCAAAAGAATTTTAGAACATATCAAGCATACAAACAATTTGTATCAATCAAGATAATGAAACATTTTTTATCATATGTTGTGAGTTTTTCTATGCTAACATATAATTTATTATTGGGATAACGATCTTGTTGAATTTTAACATACAAAAGTAAACCGTAGCTATACGTATAATACTAATGTTTTTTTTTAAATTTCAGAATTACTAATTTCTTAAAGGTTAATTACTTTAATCTTTCGGAACTGATTGTATAAAACCCATTTATATTACAAATCTTTGTCAAAAAATTCAAATAATTTTCTTGATATTATGTCTAAAAATATGGATTTCTTATTAAATCATTCATTTTTGTTATTTTATCCCCTTAAAATTAATTAATAGTGCCTTTTAATTAACATATATTAAATTCATAATGTAGTGTCAGTAACTGTTGTATCTATAATAAGCCACATTGCCTAAGATTTAAATCTTAAACTAAAAAATTAACCAATCACAGTCGATTATTTTTCTCACATTCGATCAATGTTGATCAATTTCTCATGGCGTAAGATTTAAAACTTAGATGGCTTATTGTAGAAAGCCTATATTTTGGCGTCAGTTCCGGTAGGTTAAAATCACAGGATATGTGGAAACTTTATCGAATTTAAAAACTAGAAACAAAATCTGCAGTTTAAATTTTCTCACGAGACGTCGAACCATCGATGGGCCATCTGAAAAAGGGAATAAAACTGAGCGAACTGGTAAAACAAACATTCCCCCCCCGTATCGTGGTCGTGTTTCGTTTTCTAAAAGATTCACGTCGGTCCGTAACCCCTGAGGCAAATTCGGACGGAGGTGATTCTGTCGGTACGCGGTATGCACCCTTGGGAAATTGAAAACCACTTTTAGAGAATGAGACTTCCCTGCCAACAAGCTGGTCTGCCGCAATCATCCATGTGAGACTTTTCCTCCATTGTGTCCGGGTGTGGCTGCAGATCTTCCGCGCGACGTCGCTGAAAGTCTTTCTCGCTCTTTCTCTCTCTTTTACTCCAGCTTTTATTTTTCTCTAGCCGTTACTTTTCGGACTGTTTTTCCCCCAGATAATGAATACGATCGTGTCCCCGAGACAAGTTCACGAATTGAAAACACGATGATTGAGTCTGCAGGAAACGGGGTATGTCCACCCCGCGCTGTTTACAAATACGTAACTGACTTCGGAACGGTCGTCGTCCAGTTGCACTTTGCACTAAACACGTTTGCAAATAATCCTGATCCAACCAATTATTCGTTCATTAACCGGAGTGAACTCGTTAGTCAAATCGTTAGCCTCCGACCCAATTTTCAAGGATACGAATAATTCTCCTTTCAATTGAAATAATAATGCTATAATATAAACGACAACAAAAGAGACATATTTCCAGGTTAAAATCGGTTGAAGGACAACGACGGAGGAACGATCTTCTAATTTAGATCCTGCTTAATTGAATGAATCGAAAGAGCGAGTACGTCGCTAACAATTCTTCATGTCATTCCGTGACTGCGAAAATTACACAATCTTCTCGTGCTTGATGCTAACGTTATCGCGATCGCGCGCGATTGCGAAAATTAAGAGACAGATTTGACAACGGAAGTGGACAAAGACATTTTATCGCCTGGCCCACACACCTCCCAACAAACCCGTCGTATCTGTTCCTTCCTTCTACTGGTTCTTTTTTTTTTTTTTTCGTTTTCTATGTATCTTTCGGGAACTCTTAGTGTAGCGTTTTTGTGTGGGGCAGCAAAAACAGCAGCGGGGTTGATAGCCGGGTTTCGTGCAGCACAGCTTGTCAGCAGGGTGGTGTACGTGTCATTCGTAAGAGATATTTTTTCTCAACTACATCTTATTTACAAGAACGTGATCAGGTTCCATTTCCAATTCCTCATTTTTTCTTCATTTCAATCCAATTGGATCCAAAAATTCCTCCATTAACAATGCACATATAAACAATACATGGTATATGAACGTTGCATTAATAAATTCATTAAAAATTATATAATAAGACTTGAAATTGTATAATTTTATATGAAATTTTATAATCATTTCGTACTTATATGATTATCTAGTTATATTGGCCAATTTAAAATGCTTAATGTATTAATGTGTATGTTCACTTGGATAAATGAAATTGGATCAATGTACCAATAATACAAAAACAAATATTTAACAGTATTTTTTTTTTATATCGGAAGGAAATGGAACGTGCACATAGCTGCAAAAGTATTTGTAATTATTATGACCTAAGTACCGAACAGGTGATTGGTGTATTGCAACTAGTTCTTTGCACCTGGATAGCTGCGATAGGCTGCTAGAAAGAGAGAAATAGAACAGTGGTGTTTTGGTGATGTTAACAAGAATTTTGCCTCGTGTACTACTCACTACACACTACAGAAACGGCTGAACATCATACAGGAGATGTAAAATATGGACGAACACAAAAGCGACAAACATGGGACGAGAACTATACGATTGTTGGGAGAAAATCAAGTAATAATAAAAGAAAGTAATTATATTATAAGATCAGGAAATAATCGGAAAAATTCAGAGGTAAGGAAAAAGATGTCGAAATAAATCTGTATGATAATTATGTAGGAGACGATATCACGCATCTTTTATTCATAAAACTAAAATGTAAACTGATTAGATAAATGCATAAAGCAAGAATGTATTATTATAGATTATATATAAGTCAGAAAAAAATTGTTTTGTATAATATCATATGTATCATCATTTTAGTATCGTGACATTTAGACAAGTTTAATTAACAATCCACAGGTGTAATATTTGCATGACAGATATTATTAAATGACAAAGGTTCATCGTACTCCTAGCACAACTATCATATAATTCTAACACTGCGCAACAATTGGCCAATATTATTGCTCCATCTTAATTTGCCTTCGCGCGTGATGACATCGTATGTATAAATACATTCGTGATATAAATCGGCATTAAAACTTAATACGTGTTCAATAGTGTGAAGCACGTAAAGGGACTATTACTATCAAGGAAAAAGACCGGCGATGTACATACTCGACGTAGATTGGCGAAAAGCAGCGCAGCAAAAGCTTCTTTTGACGCAAAACTAAGAAAGGAAGGGTGATGATAAACATGAAAGAAGAGAGAGAAAGAAAGAGAGAAAGAGAGAGAGAGAGAGAAAACTTGTGAGATTAAGAGTAAGAGAAAAGGAACTACGCTTTCAGGGGTATAGGAGAAACGAGATAGGAAGAAAACAAAGGTTGAAAAGGAAAAGGGAACAATGTGCGGTTGAGGGGAACATGCGTGCACTTCGAGTCTTTTGTTCTTCGCGGGCGACATCCTTAGCCTACATAAAAGACTTTCTGAGAGTATCGCGTGTATCGATAAAGTGTATCGATATTCTTCTCTATCCGTTCGATTTCTCGAAATTTTTGAATTTTCGTCCGTTCAGCCGTATTTTTGATAGAAAAAAGTACAGTGGGACCGTTATATAATTGTAATCAAGCCACCATATACAGGAGATAGAAAGAAAGTGGAGATTATATAACAATGTGAGAGTATAAATGAAGCTACCCTAGTAAAAATATATGCATTTTTCTTAAACCCATTCAATTATACTGTCTAGTATTACTGTATTCTCATTACGTTATAATTAAAGTACTACATTAGAGTACATTAAAGTACTAGGAAATAAACAAGAATGGAACTTGAGTTTTATTATAAGTTGAAGCACTTTTCTAACAAAAATAATATGCAAATTTACGTAAATACTTATTCAGTCATTGTCTAGTAGTATTAATAGATTATTATTAGTTAAAATAGCATAATCCATTTACTATCCTATTTTTATTTTATTTATTGTTATTGTTATTGGTTTGTAAATGGATTCAGATTTTGCAGATCTTTTGTGTACAGTAGCTACGGACAAAGCGTCATATTTAGATTGAAATCCAAATAGTTTTACTTCTCAGTTACTATAAACAGAGTTAATATGATTATTTAATAATAATTAAAAAAAATGCATTAAATTTTTACCAAGATCAGAAATTATGTACGAATAAAAAAGAAAAAGAAAAAAATAGAGCAATTTTTTCCAAGCTTGTTAGGCAAAAGCGCGATGTATTTTTTTTTTTAGCATTGATAATTTCCGATTATTTCTTAAAGTGCGGAATATTTGTGATTGCGAATTCATTTCGTTTGTAATATTAAAACTAAATTTAATGTAACGTAATATTTTTAATCAATCGCAAAAAATGAGATAATAAGAATGAAATATGAAACGTATTTGATAAAATTTAAATTAATTTTTTTTATTAATTAATTTCATTCCTTTTCGATAATCAATAATTATGTATTTTTAGATACAATATACTGAATTGATATATAATGTTACATTTGTATTATATTCTACACATAATATTTAATTAATTTATATTCTTTTTTTTTATTCAAAAATGAATAGGACAATCCGTTACATCACTTTGAGTCACAAAGCATTCACACTTTACAGTATAGATTTAATAAATAATTTCTCTTAATGACAGAAATGCATTTGCAACAACAGTGAAACCGCGATACACACTTCCGTCACTTTTCTTTCATGACAAGCGACATCAACACCACTGTACTTTGTTATCGCAGCCCAACAATGAAAAGGATAGAGCATCGGGCATTACTTTACCCTTTTTGACATCGACCAATTTTCAGCGAAAGATAATTAAAAAAAAAAAATGAAAAAAGAGACGACACACTTGCATGAAGCACACGCCACATGGAACGATCTGCGAGGTCGAGGCTGGAAAGAGGCAGAAAGGCAGAAAAAGAAGAAAGTAGAAAGAAAAAAAAAGATTATTAGCGTTCACGGTTGACCCATTAACATGAAGAATTTTTATGTTTAATCTTGTAACAGAACTATACCGAGGAAAAAATTTTTATAAAAACGGCTTTTTTCATACATATTATATTTTCATTTTTTCTACGTCAACATATAATGTATGAATCTAAATAACATTTCCCTGTCAACGTTTTCGTAAAATAAATTCCGTCACAAAAACTAGAAGCCCTTATAAAACCATTTATATTCATGCGGATATTGTGTTTAATGGGACAATCGCTGACACTGAATATAGTATCGGTGTTTTGACGCCAGAAACCATGCGACACCATAAAATATTTTCTTGGATTATATATTAAATTGGTATCTTGCTTTTATTTGTTATGCTGTATTCAACAATAAAATAAATTTCTGTCGCAATTCACCGACAATTAAGATGAAGAAATAAAAACAGAACGGACAATTTGGATGTGTGATAAAGAAAAAAACAATAAGGAAATCCTCTGTGTCGCCTAAAGAGAATTTAAGAGGCAAATAGTATGGACTTCGTTAAGAGGAAAATGGCTGGACTCAAAATAGTCATCAAATTAAAAGAAATATTTGGAAAGGACAGAACAAAAGCGCAAACAAAAATAGGACAAATAAATAAAAATTGGGAATAATAAAAAAGAAATGTAAATAGTCGTGAGAATTAATGTATCAAGAAAGAGGAAGAAAATGTGAGAAATAAAAGAAAAAAAGAAAAAGGTAGAAAAATAAAAAAGAGAAAGAGAGATAGATAGAGAGAAAGAGAGAGAGAATGCATTACCGCAATGCTAGCCCGAGATTGTGCGGCCTTAATGTGGGCTTGAAGGTGCAGAGGGGGGTGGAAATAGCGGCAGGGGTCCCGATTGCATCGGCCCTTGACAGCGTCCATGCAGACCGTCACAGAGCCGTCCTCGTTCGCCTGCACCGTCTCGAGGGGGTGCGCAAACCGGCACTCCGTCTCGCCGCGTTTGCACGCCCCGCGTTGAAACTCGCGACATACCTACAGCAAGAGCGAACACGCATGGCATGGCACTCTATCTATGTGGGCAAAAGGGGTTTGGGGGCTATAGGCTAGGGGCTGGCTGGCTTGGCAGGGCCGGGGGCACAAAAGTCAGAGAGAGAGAGAGAGAGAGAGAGAGAGAGAGAGAGAGAGAGGGTCATACGGTCATACGGGAGAGGGCAGCTCAGGATAATGGGTGAGGCGATTGTTCAAACGGTCGCTGGTTCTCCTCCGATTACGATCGCATGTCACACTGTTCGATGGTTGCTTGGAGCTAGATGGATAAGACAGATGGATATATACATAGAAGGAAAAAGAAAAAATGAAACGGATGATCTCTTGGTTATTTCTTAGTGATGAAAAAGAACGATGATATAGTATCGTGACATCGTAATATCATAAATGCGAATATCTTATTGATATACAATAAACATTTGAAAGAATCTTACGTTTTATGATGTGTTCCTATATTGATAATAAAATTTTAATTTTCTACGCTCTTTTTATATTACACGTGTTTGATGATAAAAAAAATAGATTTTCGTTTAAATAGCTTCTCGAAATATAAACGGAAATACCTGAAAGTCAAATGCCCGTATAATAATTTATAAAATCATGTTCAAAAATAAGTGCATCAAATTATAATAATTCGGAAGCAAAATATATTGTAGATTTATTGCCAGTGTTGCGATCGACATGAGTCGTTTTCTTATCGATATGGTGTACGATGCACTTGAAAAACTTCGCAAAGAATCATATGAAAGGAATTCCGGACCGACTCAAATAGGACAATAGCCGATATTGAACAGGAAGTTGAGATTTTTGTGAACAGCAGATACACTGAGGAACATTGGCGCGTTACGGAGCGGGATTTTTCTACTTTGGCGAGGACGAGCATTGACCGTGGATACACGTTGCGGAACATGCGAACACGCAAAAAGTCAATTAATCACTGGCTGGTAAAGTAAACAACTTCAAAGCGTCACTACATCGTAATTTTACGGCACTCTTAAAAGCTGTGGTCTCCATGTAAAAAAAAAAAATCCTCTTGTCGCGGATTAACTTTACTGGCACAGAGCGTTAATTTATTAAGCAAACAAGATCCTTTACATCGTCGCGCATTCTTATTCATCGCGTGAGTTTGTATATAAATTAGTTGAACAGTCTATTTTAAGAGCAATTTAAATAAAATCCTAAAATGTTGCTAAAATAGATGAATTACGTACATGCTTACTACATACATGCTTATATTAAATAAATTCTAAAAACTGATTTACGCAATATATAAACTAATTAATTCTTGCAAACATATGGTCTATTATTTAAATTTAAATTTTCGCGAGACTCATTATAACGTATATGAGAATTTTAATAACGTGTATCCACAGTTGATACCTAGCCGCATAAAGACTACTGACTAGGCTTTTAGTGTGTTTGGCAGCCACAGAGCTCGTGCCGAACCTGGCAAAATGTACAGGCGGGACTACGTCGTTCTTTTTACACAAGATGGATGTATACAATGAGGCAATAAAATATGCATAAAGAGGAGAGAAACTGAAGAGAAGGTAGGGCGGATAAAGAATTATAGAGAAAGAGAGAGAAAGAAAGTATTGAAAGAAATGAGAGTGAGAGAGTAATAACGTGTAGCTAGCAATTGGATCGAGTAATGCGAAAGAGCATTCCGTTTGTGGACTTCGGGTCTGTTTCGGGGGAGGCGTTAAAAAGAGCCAACCTGACATTCCTTTCTATCGGTAGTTTTTTCTTTTTTCTGGCCGTTGGTACGTTATCATAGATGCTTTTTGATACTTTTCAATTAGCTTCGAGGTTTTGTATTGAGGTAATTATTGAGGGATTTCGCGTCTCAATTGATTATCTAGGTGCCTTTTATTTTAATACCGGAAAGAATACCGTCAACGAAAAACGATTTACGATACAAGTGTAAAACTGTTTACTCACAGATGCATATATATATCCGACGTAACGCATGAAAATTATTCCCTACTATGAAAACACGAGTACTTTTTGCCAGGAGTGGACGAAGGGTTCGCGACACGGCCAGCCGACTCGTATTACTGGGTTAATTTCGAGAGACTGGTGCTTACCAACGCCCAGAAAAGGGAGAAATTAGATCACTCTACTCTCTACTAATAGAGCTAAAATACCGTGTTCAAATCTGTCAAAGAGGCGTAGCACGCCGTTACTCGGTGCACCCTCGCCCCGCCCAATAAGGTCGAAGGATACGGGGTTTGGATGGCGATCGGGGAGGACAAGGGGTAATAATAAATGCCTCCACGAGCATCCTCCGGTATATTATCAATCGGGTTAATATACGCATGTGTTAAAGGAAACTGCACATGCATGTCACGTACCATTCTCTGTGCATTTTCGTCGAACCTCTCGTCGAGAGAAGTAGGAAGTTGAATAAAACCTCGAATGGTACTTGGCAGATTCTTCTTAAAATTTAAGTAATTGCGAAGATTATTAGAGAAAAAAGTATCAATACAAAAAATATTTTGCGATAAAATAAAAAATTTTTAAAATATTCGTTGATGCAATATCAAATAATCATATTTCTACACTGAGAGAAAAATTTTTGTAACTATAATTACATTTTACTATAATTATATAATTATGATTATGATTGCTATGATATTAGTAATAATAACTATATTTTGGGACAATCATATTAATATGGTTATCTTCCAACTATGACTATATAATTATAGTTATTTGAATCGTTTTTTATAGTAATTTCAATCATTTTTATAATTTTAATAATTATAATTATAATCATTTTGGTTGTCAACTATGCATATAGTTACTATTATTAATACCATAGTAGTCATAATCATAATTATATAGTAATTATATATAGTTACAA
>Ga0157363_1005457_pt1 | contig 11856 bp, 7 predicted proteins | sample AttsexASBM1_FD_111477 | JGI IMG/M metagenome (GOLD analysis project Ga0157363, IMG submission 111477) | Fungus gardens microbial communities from leaf cutter ant in Ribeirão Preto, State of São Paulo, Brazil - Atta sexdens ASBM1 | ecosystem: Host-associated > Fungi > Mycelium > Unclassified ...
TATAAATCATATATAAATTTCGGGTAAATATATTAAAATTGTAAATAGATCATATGTACATATGCACAAAGTCGTAAATTATTTAAAATTATTATCAGATTATGTTTTGAATACAGATTTTTTTAATATACACGGTATTCATTATATGATTTTCGAACATCTCGTTATCAAGATATATGATTATACGATATCATTCATTATTGCTCAATTATACATGAATTATTATTGGCGAAGCCATAGCTAAATATCTTGATTTTCATGCGAGAATCGCGAGAGACTTTTGGACACATGCGGTTGTGCTGTTGAAAAAATGGCTTTTTAGAAAACTAATTCAAATACTTTCATTCGGCTTCGGTTTAATTAGAAACGTGAGCCGAAACTTCGTGATGGAACTTTTGAAAATTAATTATACGTTCCCCACACACTCTGCCAAGCGATTAAAAGCTCATTCGAAACGTTCGTGCTGCGAAGTTCAATAAAAATAGTTCGCCCAACGTGCAACGTCTACTTGTATCGACTGTTACGATCGTACAAAAAAGAAGATTTAACGTTTTATTTACCGCCGTTATATTTAATTTGTTACAGTCACATACATCGCTTTGTCGCGGATTACGGTTCGAAAAATGTATGTAACTAATGGAACGATTCTATCTTTTTCTTGTCTTTTACTGTTTAATTAATTAATTAATTAATTCAATTAGTTAAATGGTATGACTGTTTCAATTATTTCGTTACTTATATAAATATGAACGAAATTAAATTGCATTTCTATTTAATTGTGTATAACTGTTAACTTATCATTTACGTCAATTAATTTTTATGGCGATTTAAAGAAATTATTTTATTTTTATTTTAATAATGACTATACGAAATATCATTATGTATTTTAAAGACTTTTGCTTAAATTTATTATTATATTATTATAATAAAATACTTTTATCATTGGCAATATGAAGCGTATTGAAATCCTCTGATTAGATTAATATATCGTCAATATTTCAGTGAGGGACAAGTTAAGCCAATAATAAAAATCGGTATCGAAGATCACGACCCTCTTGTATTGTTTCATAGTTACATCTACGTATAAGAGTATTTAAAAAAGTGGTACCTAAACTTTAGGAATATGTAGTAAGGGAAGTCCGGGCAAAGCAGATGTGTTAAGATTTGAGAAGAAAAATGACACAGTTAAAATTAAGATCAAAAATCTTTTTTATTCTCATAATTCTATTAATGAAATTAACTTTGATAAAATAAAATAAAATTGAAGAACTTGAATATTTAAATGTTTTTTTAGTCAAAACGTAAATAAAGAAAAACTATCCGCTTTGTCTGATGCCCCTGGGCAAAGTGGATGGGTCACTCGAGCAATGAGAATGGAATTAAAAAAATCAAAATCAGTGTCGGCAATCATCACGAAAGTAATTACTAAATCCTATATATATATATATAGTGCAATTCATTGCACTCATTGGTACTGACTGCACTGGATCTTCGGACGATGATTCGATGTATTCTTCTAGAACACACATCATACTGCATTATGAAAAAAAAAAATAAAAGTGAGATGTAAACAATCATGTGCCTTTCGTTCACTCGAAAGATCGTTTCTCCGTCTTTCCGATATTTTCACTACAATCACATACCGAGTAAAGAGGATAGGCCATTCACTTTGCTCCCATTCATTTTGTCCAACCTACTTGGCGTGAATTTGGAAAGGTTAGAATAAGTTTAAGCAACAAGTGAAAAAAAAGTTTGATACACAAAATTTTGATCTTGAATACACATTTAAAGACAGAAAATTCTTATAAAAAATCATTTACACTGATAACCATTGCTAATAATTAAGCTACGTATCTTAGCGAAAATCGTAAGAAAACACAAATTTCTTTTATTTTTATCAAAAACAAACGAGCGCTATCATGGCATCGTTGATCGGTCATTCCTTCAATAGTTATAAACTCATAGCATTATTTCAGATAAGCGAAAATAAAAAATATTTGCTTTGTCCAGACTTCCCCTACTCGTGAAAACAAAGCGAGCGAAAAGTCTTAATAAATAGAACTCTAAAAACTATTTATTTCCGAGTTATAAAGTAAAAATAAATTTAATTACAGCAGATGTTCAATATGCTCTCCGTTCATTTCAATATACAGTTCGATACGTCTTTTCGTTGAAGATCGAATACGTTCAAAGATTCCAGATTTATCTCGTATTTGTTGACAACAGTATTCAATTTTATGTGTCAAAATCAGACACTGTTAACGATATGCTGGCGTTCATGAATGAATTGACATTGACTGAACGGAGAATTGAAAACAGTTATCAATAAGCAACGAACTGAGAAACTCGTGAGTGTACGAGCGATCGCGTGTAAATATGTTTAATACTCGAAACGAACGGATTATTCGTTATAGCAGAAAAATGCTTTATAATTTGAAAATAAGTGATTTTGGGATACTATTTATTAAGACTTTTCGATTTGTTTTCACGAGTACTCCATATTTCTAAAATTTAGTATCACCTTTTTTGAACACTTTGTATATATTTATAATATAATTCTTATTATATATGTAATGTTTAAAGATAAAATATCGTTGTCAGCTTGCTATTTTACTTGTCATCGAAGATATCATTAAAGTTAACTGCGAAACGAGAATCAAAGCAATCGCTAAATGTGCGGTAAAGACATGTACTTGCTGAAATCTCCGGAGAATCGTAACAATATATATTTCTATATATATTTCACCAATATAATTCATCACGTCGCGAACTGCGGAAATATATTCGTTAGATGGGCTTCCGCATTATACAAGCGCTGATTTGGGAATCATTTGAGGTTGGCCACGATAAATTGCGACCGGTAATGTCAGTTCTTAATAACGGCTCGCCAGCTAGTATCGATCTGTAGGCAGTCATGGCGAGTGCGCGCGATCGTATTTTTCAGGCCTAGACCACGCGCCGATTGAGTACATCTGTTTACAACTACTATAATACAATATTAGCTCATGCATTAATTAAGCCAGCATGCATTTTCATTGTACAATAACGATTTTGTGACGCGTAATTCACGATCATGCTTCTTTTTCCTAAGGTGTTTCTCTTTTAAAAAAATTATTATTTATATGACAAATGTCAAATATAAATTGAGATGCCAAATTTTACTTAGTGCACAGAATATCAATTTTGTAACAATGAATCAAAGATTCATTGTTTAAGAGATGCGCATGAATTCTACGAAGAATCGCAGCGTGATTCCCCAGGATTAGCAGAAAGGAACAGTCCACGTCGATAATTCACCGAAATGCGCATTGCATTTGCCCGGTAAATATACTGGTGCTACACCTCGAGGTCCGCCCTTCGATTTCCATTCGTCGTCCAGCGCCGCAATAGCAGCAGCCGCGAGAGAGAGAGAGAGAGAGAGAGAGAGAGAGAGAGAGAGAGAGAGAGAGAGAGAGAAAGAGAGAGAGAGAGAGAGAGAGAGGGGAAAGAGGGTGAGAGGACTTCCACATTAACATAAACGTATTACGAAGCACCGACAAGTTCAAAAGCAAGAGCGCTCTAACGAGTGAAAAATCGATCGATATAGATCGTCGTCGTGATATAGCCTCGCTCTTCATGGATTAGGTCGTAATGAGTCCAGGGAGGAGGACTCGTTTCTTTTCTCCATCGAAAAAAAGGCAGGCGCGATCTAATTATGGCAAGGGTAGCGAGTCACGGGAATTCCCGGGGAAAACGGATCTTTTTTCAACAGTCCGGTAAGCGAGAAACTGTTGTTGCTAGTGCGATAGTCCGCGCTAGGGATGGCTCAATGCACTCTCTCGAGGTTGGATGGCTTGCTCGCTCGCTTGGTTAGCTCAGCTTGCAGGCTGGCACTGGTTGGTGACGATCGATGCCACTAAAATTCAGCCGATACGACGTAATGAAGATGAATCGACCGATGGCAGTCTAGTCTCAAAGATCGATTCTATATCGAAGGATCGAAGAGAAAGTATGTGCGATGCGATGTATGTGCGAATATATACAAATGAACGTGACATATGTGCCAGCCGAGAGATAAACAACCGGTTTGTTAAAAATTATAATTCTTTACTCCGTATTATTTCTTCTTTGGCTTTGCGAGCCAAAAGAATACGACAATGTGAAAAGATGACGAAAAGAGGTAATAAAATAATAAAATAATAAACTTGGAAAATAATTTACTTGATGGTTGAGATATGCATATACTTGCGGTACATATATCGAGTATCTAATTGGACTTCAAAAATTAAGCGCTACTTGACAATATTATTTGATCATAAATTAATATCATTTAATTGTATCACGTTTTTCTTTTTCCCTTTGATGAGTACGTGCAGAAGTTTGCACGGTATACCTTCATTACTTGTCGCAATTTCTGTTCTGATGACGAAATTGACAAATAGCAAAACACATACTCAATAGGATTTATCTACGATTATATACAAATGAATGCGTCTAAATCCGCCCGATGCAAGAGTGACTATAGAGTGGCATGTCGATGTACATATTTTTCTCTTTCTCTTTACGTGCACAGATGGGGCAGCGTGCCAGAGTGAGGACTGAAGTGAGAGCGAAAAAAGAGAGACAGGGGGGGGACAGAGAGAGAGAGAGAGAGAGAGAGAGAGAGAGAGAATGAGGGGAGAAAGGAGGAGAGATATTGGAGGAAATAGTGGAAATGAGATAGAAGTTTGTAGCGAAGGAGAAGTCGCTGAAAAGAAAGGGAGAGAAAGATAGAACGAGATAGGATTAGATATGGAAGGGAGTGGAAAAAGAGAGACCAGGAAAAGGGATGAAGAGCTGGCAACGGAAGGGGTGGATGAAGAGAAGGAGGTAACGGTGGAGAGAGGGGCAGATTTGACCCTGCTTGTGCACCTGGATAGGAGGCTGTAATCAATACCACAGAAAGCGCGCGCTGCGCCAGGCTCACCCCTTATCCGTCCGCTTACCGCGATACCTGAATAAACGATAATACACACGTAAAAGTGTCCTTCATCTGTTTGTGAATTTTTTTTTCGATGGATGGCAAATATGTGTTGTCCGATGTACAATGAGCCCGTTTTTTATTTGATCTGTATGATAAAATTACCTGACATCACCAACGTATATAACATACCTTTTCTTTTTTTTTAGAACAACGACAGGTTAAAAGATATTAGACAACAACTACGTTTTATTTTCTTTCTATTATTATATTATGTAATTATTTGATTTTAATATCTTTACCTAAGGTGAAGAATCGATGAAGAAGTAAGTTTAAAGAAATTGATGTGTAATGTCATCTAAGGAAACTTTTAAGATAAAAAATTCTTACCAATTTTACGTATATTCGTGATATTTGTGGAAAGCATTAAATAAATTATATTCATTTGTGGAAAATATTAAATAAATTATAATTATGTAATGTACTTAACTGATATATATATACTACACACACACACACACACACACACACACACACACACACACACACACGCGCGCGCGCGCACGCACGCACGCACATATATATATATAATGTCTTCAAAGTTATTATACCATTTATATAATTGACATTTATATAATTGACTTTCTCATTTATTTTGTAAATAAGATGATTTCAATATTTAGTCGTTTGTTTATTTCCTTCCTTTTATTACATATTCTTCGCTAAAACAGATTGCGTAATTTTCTTGTTGATGAATCTGTAATCCATGATTATATGCTATAATTATTCCACGTTATAAGATTCTTTGATTAACTTGAAACCAATTTTTTTTCTTGAAGCAAATTTTGATTGCACAGAATCTCCTCTTTCTCAATTTTTCTTTCTCAATCTTTCTGAAATTAAATAACCCAGTAACTAAACTGTAAATTAAAATTCAGTTTAATTAAAATGTACTCAGAATAACTCGAGGAGAGAGAGAGAGAGAGAGAGAGAGAGAGAGAGAGAGAGAGATTTTGTTATCTATTAACAGCTCTAGGTGAGTGAAATATTCTTTACTCTTTATTTGTTTATGCCATAATGATTATAGTATATTATAGTATTTTTACATTTTTGTTAAAAGAAAAAGGCTAATTCATATATGAATTATAAACGTCCCTTCCCACATAATTTGATATAACAGATTTTGTACAAGTCGTGATACGTGAGCAAGCTTATAAAATAATCGCCCAGTTTCCGAGTGGGGCGTTGGTCGCGACATTTGTATATGCTGCACATGCGGCACATTCCTACAAGTTTGTCGCAATGCATCTTCATTGCTACTTTTCATAGCGAGATGCTGTCTGAATGTAGAATCGCGGTTGTCTCGAAGAGACGTATTTCGGTGTCGCGACATCTGGCGAAGTACGATCATTTATTTTAATGGCTTTCTTCTCTGCAGTCAAATCCGGGATACAAAATTTTAACACGAAACATTTTTCAGCTCTTCCTCACAAGAAATGTATTTTTACACAGATATTAAAAAAAAAATTAGACTTTGACTTTCTCATTACCTTTATGTGAACATATCGTCAGAAAAAGAAATTTACGAGGAACAGAAAGAAAAATTGACAGCTCGCTCAAAATAATGAGGATAAGCGAAAAAATATTTTTAACGTGAGAATCCGAAAGTATCACTCAAGATTTGCGAGTATATAAAAAGCAAAACACTTCGGCCCGAATTTTCTACGTTACTTACTTTAAATGGTGAAGTTTCCGTAGTACGGTGTTGGTAGGGCGATACAACACGCGATTGCACGGTATACGTGCATGCGACTACACAAATTAGCGGTCCCAGAATAAATTGAAAGGTTTAGCAGGACTCGACAGAACAAAGCGGAATAGATAATCGTCTAAGATCAACTTAGGCCAAACCGCAGGTGGTCTAATTGCGAGCTTACCCTTCGGTAATCGCGCGATAGGGATGTCACATTACACGTGTAGAGATAATGCATCGTCCATGCAAATTCATGTCTTGCGTGTCTAAAGTTTATCCTTCATCGGCGTCATTCTCCCTCGCGCTTGAGATTCTCGAGTGTGTGCCGACGATGGTTAGGTGGTCAGAACCTCATATCGTCGATTTTAATTACACTACAATTGTTAGTGGCCGATTATTTCTCAAATTCCATAAATAAATTCTTTTACTTATTGTCATTCTTTCGCAGAAATTGGGCAATCCATATTGGATGATGATTGTTTTATTAACGATCAAACCTTATTTACGATAAATAATTCTAAATTCTCGATCTTTCTATTATACGTACTTTATTATACGTACGAAATTGAATCTATCAGCTAATGTCAGTTAGAGGTAGAAAAAATCAAAGATAAAGAATCTGATATTTCATATATCTATGAACACATAGAACCATATTTTCGATTTTTCATACTATTTATTTATTTTCGATCTAATAAATCTAATAATAAATCTTTTAATGAAATGTTTTAATAAACTTTCCACTCGACAACTATGATATAAATTGCAAGAGAAAATATAAAATTATCTATTATGATGGAAAGAAATTTTCTATTAATTTTTATTTTCTTTCGCATTTACGATAAGATTAAGTCTGACATGCTGACTAAGCTGATATAAAAATGATTTGTAGAGTACTTACGTTGTATAGGATGGGATGATTTGTTGCGATGTCGTTGCAACATCAAAACGATTTACTGTCGATAATTTATTTCTGATTATAGATACAATATACATCGTAGGCTAGACGAAACACTTATTAGGTATTAGCCTATCTATATAAATGGTACGATGTGAACGCAACGCAACGAGTTAGGAATGTAAAACGGATAGAAACTTATTATACCGCCACGTACAACGCGACGCGAACATGTCCGAGGAAACATAAGTTCGATGAATGCGAGAATCTCTTTTATAGTTTTCTCGTATCTCGCGTTAATTGAGGGATTTGCGCTCGTACGCTCGAGCGAATACGTTCTGCGTGTGTTTGCATGTGTTTGAATATGCGTGTGTGAGTGTGTGCGTATACGTACGCGTGGGTGTAAACGGCACCATTTTGTTTTTTTCATTGAACATCATTGTCGCGACACATTTTTATCACTCTTGTCTTATTTAATTTAATTAACTACTCTCACACGAGTGGAGAGTGTGTGATCGAAGTAATTCGATAATATTTACACCGCCACTTATTAGTAACGTCCAACACGGAACTGGCAGTGTTCCGATATGCGGTGTTCGATCCGATCTGTGCTCGATCTATTTAATATTTCAGTGTTTACTGGAAATATAAAATTGCTGATCCATAATTCTTGACTTCAGTATTTGAATTCAATATTTTTTTTTTCAATATCTGATAGAAGGAGAAATTGAATTATATAAATTATTTTTTATGATTTGCAGTTTATGATTTACAGTTAAATTATTAATGCTAAAAAATTCTTATATGATTTATTACGTACTATTATATTAATTATTCAATGTTAATTTAGGTTTAAATAGAACAAGTATCTTCAAAATATTTGCATACATATAAGTTATGAGTAAAATTCTCATATACATTAAATTCTTTTAATGTATTTTTTTCTATAAAATAAGATTTAAATACAACAAATATTAAAATTTAACGGTAAATTATTAAGAGATTTTATATATAATGAAATTTAAATCAATTTCCAATATCTGTTTTTGGCAAGTATTTTACTATCATTCGTGCGTGGCGATCGTCAGAATTTTTATTGAAACTGTACATCATTTATTATCTCATGCATTTTATCGGAACTGTTCATTGTTCGACAGTCAATTACTAATTTCATATACATCCGCGATCCGATCGTTCTTCACAATTAACGGGGTTTCAACAACGAACGGAACTCCATCTAAAATTCAAATGCGCGTAACCAACTACCCGTTGAGAGATAATCTTTTTCTTTTCTCTCGTGTCTGTGTTTATCGCCGTTACATCAGATTAGATCGCACATCGAATCGCACCGCATTTCTTCGCGCTACTGATCGCGCGACGACGCCTATATCAGCTCGACGACCTTGACGTTCTTCCGATATTACCCTTCTCGCATCGGGGGTTCATCGAGGGATGGAGAAGTCAAGCGACCTTGACGAGAATTTCCGCGTGGTTGAGATCGCGAATGGAATGCGAAGTTTTTTTCGAAACTTCCACGAGCAGTTCCATACGCGCATCTTCTCGCGAGTTCGCTTTGATTTAACCTCGCTATCTTTATTTACTTCTTTATTTCTCCATCCTCATCTCTTTTTCTTTACGGCTTCTGATTCGCATGACAGGGATCCCTTTTCCTTTTTTGTAACGCATTCTAAATTCTTTCTCTCTTTTTTTTATCTCCGAAAGCTGATTTAGGAAAGAAAGAGTCTTAAAATTTCTACTTTTTCTCGTCATCTTTCCAATCGGTTTCCCCCGATGCGAAACGAATCGCACTTTCGTATGTCACATTTTTCCGTTTTTCTTACTTACATATTCACAGCTAGTTTCGATCCTTTCTCCTTTCTCCACGAGAGAGATCGGTAAGAGTCCAGACGAAGTTTCTCTCGGTCAGACCGGATTGATCACGCTTGGACGCCGCGCCGGCATCCTGGCCGGAAGATCTTGTCTTGGATATTGACATATTTACAATGTGTGGAGTTTTGTGAATTATTCTAGTCTCGCATGTGTGATTGTTGATACCTTCAACGATAGCGTATCAGAATATTGTGTTGCACGTACATAATGGAGCGCATTATTCAGGAAGGAATCAATCGACAGTGCTTTTATTGTTAATTAATCCGATAGGGTTGTCGGTTAGTTCCTTCTCTCTGTAAGAAGATTCACATAATTTTTTCATCTAAATTTGTCTAAAGAACAAAAGTCAAATACCAATTAAATACTAAAAATGATTTTCTGAATTACAATGAAAAGCACGACAAATTTCATTGTTTCAGAAATGTCATTCAGTAATTTAATATCTCGAATTGTCTAAAATTTATATGATTTGATATCTCTTAAACGAGAAATTGGAAATATTTTTCTCGCCGTAATCAGGGTATTAATTTATCAGAATAGTATTTAATTAATATCCAACTTTCACTCTTTGATTACGCGGATGCCTCGAAATCACGTTGACATAAATTCTAACAAAAGTTTTTCGATTTGATATCGAGACTTTGACAATTGTGTATTAGAAGTGGTCACTTGAAGAAGGCGAATCCTCAAGTATTGCAAAAACGTCGCGTTCACGCAATTGAGATTTTTTTTTATGCGGTTCGCATGCAATTTCCATGAAAATATAGCGTATGGAGATATAGAAAAATGATGAAAGAAAGAGGGGGAGAGAGAGAGAGAGAGAGAGAGAGAGAGAGAGAGAGAGAGAAAGACAGAGAAATAGAGGAAAAAAGAGAAAAAGCGAGCATCGTAATTATCACGCGACAACATCGTTGTAGATCATTAAAAAACAACTCACTTCCATTCACGTCTGGCCTGCTAAAGGTTAATGAGAGCGTTCGCGGGTATGCAGCGGCAAATCGAATATCGGAAAAGTGATCACGCGCTCAGTTCTGCTACATACGTTCGCGCACACATGGAAACATGGAATATTTTAAGATTACGTTAAAGCTATCCGATCTGGCACGCAGCCATCTTCGGTGGCCACGTCATGCGGCGATTTCATGTAAGATTTACGGATGTAATTAGCGCAGGCACACTCTCTCATCCACTGGCGGATCCAGAATTTCTCTTTTATTCTTGTCTCTCTTTCTCTCTCTCTCTCTCTCTCTCTCTCTCTCTTCCTCTCTTTTTTTTCCGAAATTTTAATAGAAGTTTACTTTTTTTAATGTTTGCTAATTCATTGCATTATAGATCGTATAAAAAAAACGAAAATGTTAATTATTATTTATTAAAGTTCTGGAAATCCTTTGTTTTGGACAATCTCTCTCTCTCTCTCTCTCTCTCTCTCTCTCTCTCTCTCTCTGTTAAAAATCTTCTAGACCCGCCACTAAACATGGGCACATAAAACGAAAATCATTTCGCATGCATACAAATTCACCGTCGGGTCCCTCTGCTTGAAGCAAAGAATTTTTCGTCTTCCTCACATTGACTGAATGCAAATCATGACAACGATACGACAATATGTTGTTTTACGGTGACACATGATGTGCGCACGACGTCGTCAGCATTTACATTTAAATCATATCGTCGCTCGATTTACCAAATTATCTGCGGTATTTCATGTTATATGCAATGTAATTAAAGTATGGCACATCAGGATGTGTGCTTTGCTTCATCACGCTCGATATAATTCATTTATGACATCTAACATTACACACTAATCCCAACGTTACTTCCCTTGACTTTTAATACCGCATTCATCGTCACCGCAGTGATCAAGATTATACCCACATGCATACATACAGCCGCACGCATACACGCACGCACGCACGCATGCACGCACGCACGAATACATACACAGGCATGTCGTACAAAATGAATCGTAGTATAGTGATAAATGCGATAACATCGTAATCGTCATATTGTCGAGACCAACTAAACAACTAAACAGCCTTTTAAGTACATATTTACATTATACGAGAGAAGTAATGTCGATTGAAAGTCCGTTATCGACAAAGGTGATTTATTGTGCGCGTATGCCAAGTAATGTTCATTTAATTCGTCAAACTCTGATGAATTCCGTCCGAGCGAGATGTAACGCACAAGCGGAAAATGCAGATTGTACGTATCAATGCCTGGCATCGTGGTCATTGATTTAATCGTCGAAATTAGGCTGCCTGCACTCGGTTTCCATAACCTGCGTGTGCGCATAATCATTATGCGAATATTGTACGGAACTGAATATCATTAAACGATAACCGCTCGATTATTCGTCATTAATTCGGCTATTATTAA
>Ga0157363_1005458_pt1 | contig 11854 bp, 3 predicted proteins | sample AttsexASBM1_FD_111477 | JGI IMG/M metagenome (GOLD analysis project Ga0157363, IMG submission 111477) | Fungus gardens microbial communities from leaf cutter ant in Ribeirão Preto, State of São Paulo, Brazil - Atta sexdens ASBM1 | ecosystem: Host-associated > Fungi > Mycelium > Unclassified ...
ATAAAATATTAGGTGTAGTAAAAAGAAATCCATTATTTTTCCATTCAATTTCATGCAAAAATAATGGATTTCTTTTTACTACATCTAATATATCATCTGAAAAATAAGTGAAAATTAAAAAGTGTATTGTTCGAATGTTCAAAAAGTATTCGTAAGTAGACGAGAAATTTAGTTTCTAAAATAAAAGGAATACATGCGAAGCTCGTTGTTTATATTAGAACAGAATGTATTCATTGTATAAAATTGCTAATTAATGTTTATTTTCTATAAATAAGACTTTTTTTATAACAAATTTCTTTGTATGAATACTTTTGCTCTCAAAGTAGTTCTGTAGATAGCACAAAGCGAAATGAATAGCATTGATGTTAGGCACTAGAAAATTGTAAATGTTACAGCGTATTTTATGAAGATAATAAGACAAATAAATTCAAGGATTAATATTTTTCACATGACAGTGCTTGAATGTCTTTTCAGTTGTAAAAACTTTCTGTAACGAAAGCGGGTTGATGAAAAATAAAATAAGAACAAAAGATAATATATAGAAAGAAGAAAAGTAGGATAATGAAAGATTAAAAAAATGATCGCTATAGTTAAGAGAAGGATAAAATATCAGAATGGAGAAAGAAACAAAAAGAACATATTGTTTTTGCTAATTTACTAAAGACCCTTCTAACTTGTGGCTCGTAGAGCTATTAATTCGCTGCGCGCGAAACGTGATATGTTCTTTCTTTGGCGCACAACTTCCTTCCCTTTGTGTCTCGCTTTTTCGAAAGACTGATTAATTGCGTCACTATCCTTATAAATTGCTTTGTTTGCATTAGTCTTGCCGTACCGAACGAATGCTTGCTAATGGATCGTTTCAGCCAGAATAATCATTGCAAAGCACTAGCGTACCGACAGAGACGAATCGTGAGGGTAGCGATGGTGATATTATCTTGGATAAATGATTGTATTCGCATTAACGTGATACTACATAATGATTCACATTTCTCTTCCCATTAGCACGATTTTGCGCTCTGCCATATTATTATGTATAAAAGATATTATATTACAATAAATTTATATTATTTTATTATATTTCACATTGAAATTAGTTTCGTCATATTCGAATACATTATATACGTACAATATGTTTCTTTCTTTTCATAATAGGATACAAATCCTAATTCTTCTTATTGTTTTATACGAATTAAAATATATAATATAAACAAAACGGATAATATGTAATTTTCGAAAAATTTACGCGTTATTATCTTTTTTTGTTAAGAAGATTGCGAAATGTCTCGCTTTTTTATGAGTGTTGAAAGTCTCATAGCATTTGCACCACAGTCGAATTTCAACTTCTTGCCTATACAGTCGGCTCTATACCCTGAATCGCTTTATTTTCTACAACAATGGGCGCACAATAAACCGGTATATTACACAGCTCGGTACACATACCTCTGTGAAATAAAAAAAGAGAATCACTCCCTCCGCATTACGGCGAGTTACGGGATACAATAGAGTCCCCAAAGCATAAAACTGGTCGAGAATGTTCGGGCTTTTGTACCGGCGGTATAACTCAAGTGTCATGCCATTATTTAACCATAGATACGACGGGTCTTTGCATTCTCCTGTGTGTCTGCTCGCCGAGAAGACCCGTTGTGCCCGACTAACGTAAAAGTTAATTGAAAAACAGGAAATTAAATTTTCGCGATTCCCAGTTGTGCGAGTCACGGCTTCTCGGATAATAGGAGCTATGTCGGCTGGCCTTTGCGACGACTCCTCTATAAATTATCGGCTTGCTTAATCATTCGCCGTCTGATCTGCCGGATACATGGAGTAAATTTATGTCTTGTCATTTCTATATCGTGTCGATGCCGATCACGTACGAACTGTTCGGAAAATGGTTGTGATGTATCATTAAGAATTTATTTAATTGCTTATTTTTAATTGTACAACTGACTCGTTGTCGAGGATGACGTTTACCGCGTGAATTATTATGTGCTTCTCTCTGTAGAATTTTTCCTCCCTGAAAAATCAAACTTTAATTTAATTCTTTGAGTTTGGCATTCGACACGGCTGGTAGCATGAAAGCGAAGACGTTAGATCGATGCGAGGCGCGACAACTTCATTTTGGAAATAAGAAAACTTTTCTCTTGCGAGCCCCCGTCCCTCATTCTGCAAGCAATGTCAGATAGTGAATTTCATTATCGACAAGACCCGATATCTCTACATTAAAATCATTCGGAACGAGAACACATCAAACGAAGCTTGCAGTGTTGATACGATTCGACGTTGTCGAATATTGTTGAAATATTCCATTACTTCATCTTTCTATGTGCATTGTGTTATTTTTCCTAACTTTCTTGTTTGTCATATACGATGTCTATATGACATATTTTTTTTTACAGGTTGTTCTTGTGTTGTATACAGCAGCTCGGACAGACCTCAAGGTGGCACTTTTACATCTCCTGATTTTCCAAAACGATATCCACCGAATATCGATTGCCTTCTGTACACATTCATTGGTCATCCAGATGAAATTGTTGTTTTAACGTTTCATCAATTCAACATTCGTCGTATTTGGCCCGAGTAAGTAATCCATATTTTGAGAAGTGAATATTAAAGACTTGTTATTTCTTTTGCATATCAATGAATAATAAAAATCATTATGATAAAATACAATACGTAATATTAATTTCTATTTATTAGATATATATTGAATAGGAAACTATTACATTAGTATATTTTAAAATTTGTATAGTCTTCTACAAATACTATGTATTATTACACGTACACTCTTCGAGTAGTGTGAAATAAATATCAATTTTTAATATTTACTTCTGTTCTTTAATTACACTATCTTAGCATATAATTGCAACGCGATATGTATAAATTTTGTATACTCATATAATTTTCATGGTTTTCATTCTCGCGTATAATATCATATATTCATATTTCGTAAATTATAATTAGACAAGCTGTTTCGCTATGCTCAGCACTGGCAGACAGCATTATGTTAACAGATAAATTATCCATGCACAGCGATTTGTCATGCACCTAATTCAGGCCTTCCGTTGTCCAGTAGAGTCTATTCGCGGTTGTCTACCGCCAATGGAATACGGCCACGTTCCGTATGTTAAATTATAGCGATATAACGTGAATATAAACATGAATATATACCTACATACATTAAGGAAATGTACAGAAGGTGTGCCAGAATTTCTAGCATTGCATATTATGACTAATGAACTGAATGATGTTGATTTCTATAACTCGCTAATGATCAGAGTTAAGAACGTGTCCAACAAACGTAATTTGTAATGACGATGCGTTTTCGTCAATCTTTAATCAAAATTATTGCGAATACTCATTTACTCCTATAATTTAGCCAATAATGCAATCTGTTCCCGATTTTTATTTTTGTAAATTACATAGATTATACTTGTAATATTTTCTTCGGAAAATTGTACTCGAGGGAATTTCGAGTGAAATATCTTTGCGCATGGTCGTTTACTAAAATTCAGTGCTTGAGAGTGGAGAAATCTTTGAGACACAGTAATAAGATTTTAAGAGCGTTTAGGGTTCCGCTATAACTGGCGGAAAGTAAAGTTATAGCAAGAGTTTTTTTTCCAACGCTCGTCCGCTTCATTAATTTTCTATTAACCGTGATTAAATTCTTAATCGTATTGGTCACCGATTAATCCTTTTTCAAGAGTTGGCCTCTAAATGCGAATTTATGTGAATAAAAATATTTCTTTTTTTTTAATAAAGCAAGCTAAATCAGTATCGAACGTTATTGAAATTCTTTGTCAAGGATTTATTAATTAAGAGTAACGCTTAGCAAGACGAGGGAATTGAAATTGGCTTCTTCAGTATTTTACGTTCCAATAGTTTTACGAAAACACTTAGAAATTTGTGACGTAATGACCATTTCGTGAAATTGAATTCGAGATGCGATTCGTCCCAAGGTGAGGGTGGAGCGAGAAACGAGTAAGGTGACTTATGGCGCAAGTCCCGGTAGTGCTTGAGCAAGGTAGAGGGTAGTAGCCAATTTGTAGCGCGTTACGTACTTCTGTTACCTAGGGGAAAGTGTAATAGTGGTGCACGTGTAAATCGTGCATTGCTAGAGTGGCTTGACAAAACTTGCAAACTGTTTCGTTACCCGTAAGAGGAAGTTAACGCCAACCAAATAGAATTTAATGTAGATTCTTTTCAACTTCATGACGACAACTCGGTGTTAATTCTAACCGCGTACATTCAGAAACTATATGCTATTGTAATAATGACCAAGAGATATTTGCAAAAGTCATAATTGTAATATGAAGGAAAATATAGGAAATTAGATGGCGAGTTGACATTCTCCAAAACGACTAAATGCGCTTTAAATCTAGCTTTACTTTAATAATCTATGTACATTCGTCGGGGATTTCTCGTGCTTCTACGTTCTCCTAGAATTTACGTTGCGCCTGAATGCAGTGTTTTAGGATCCAAAACGAGCGCAAGTCCGTTGCAGCAAGACGTTTACTTCACCTGTACCACAATTTATTATAGGTAGGAATTTAACGTAGAATCCTTGGCAAAAACGAAAGTCGGACATAAAATATATATTTTAATGTGAATTATATACATTAAACACACACATTATTCTTTAAAGCCTTGTAATTTTGAACATTTTAAAAATCTTTTCAAGTTCTATCAGACATATTGTACATTTTTACTATTTTATATTAAAAATTATAATATTGCCAGTATAATTTTCTATGTATATTTTCTTTTAAATAGGAGTACTTATTTTGATTAAAAAATATTTTGTATAGTCGTGATGCTAAGGCGTCTTTCTTCGTGAGCTCGAAGCTCGTTGCTTATATTCGCCGCGCGTCAAGTCCCACGGCAACATAGTAAAGGTATAGGTACCCTCTTCCACTTCCGTTGCATCACACAGCAGGCTGTGGCGTGCCTGATTGCACGACGGTCGCGCGGCTTGTTCCCTTGACACTCGCCCGCAGTATCTGCCAGCTCGATTGCAACCGTAACGTGGGATGCACCGGGACAACAGCGTTTCCCAGGCCGCGACACCGCTGCCACTACGATGTACATTCCACTGCGTCAACCCCTTTCGCGTTACCCCTTTCGCTTATAGCGAAATACCCATGTTGCGCGTCGTTCTCGGCGTCTGGAGAACCAGAATTCGACATGCGATTCCTCCGGTGGTTAATGAGATTTAAACGCACGCCCATGCACTAAATTTCGAAATTGTTTGAGGAATTTATTGAAAATGCGTCGCACGTTAAGGTTTACCGATTGGTATAGAGTACAGTAACTTAACACGCGCCGTGGTGAAGTTATGCGGAAACGGGAAGAGTAGCGGAATAGCGTGCAGGGGGGTTGCGAGTTTCAGGAAGGAGGAAGTTATAACGACGAGAAAGGAGTTGCTGCTCCGAATACAACGGGACGTGTCGCTATGGTTAGAACAGGTTTTATTTTCTCCACCGAACTCGTTTTCCTTCCTACAAACGGAATATGAATCTTTACACTTTTTGTGAACTTCTGGTTGCACTTTCCTTCCACTAAATCCGTTATCCATTTCGGGAAAATGTAATATCACTGGAGTGTGTCGATTCGATCCGAGAAGTGCCATCGTGACGTTCAAAAGATATTTTTAACATCGCATTACGAACTCTACCCTCATGATCGATCTGTCCAAGAGCGTCGATCGCTTTAGCTGTCAACCGATTCCCGATTATTGTAGCGCGCTTTGGCGATAATCGCTACAGATGCCCGCGGCGTTTACGTATGCAAATGCTCAGAGCGGAATTTCTGCTGTCGCGCATTATGCATTGAACTGCGTTGGGGTCACGTCGACCAGTGGAACTTCCGACAGACAAGACGGACTGTTGGAAATGCATGGCAAACAATCCGGTAATGCGCAACGCTACGCGAAATGTAGACGCCTATGCGCTGCTCGTACAAATCACTCGAGCGGTTATTTCGGCAGTTACACATCTCATCGTCAGTTACAGACCGTCTGAAATTTCTGCGGTTGGTTTTCGAATGCTCGCCTACGGCTACTGTCGAAGTATCCCTCAGGAACTTTATCTCTAGAGAATCGATTGTTACTCACTAATTTAGACGCAACCCAGACGGAGCTCACCTAATAGCAATGTTCTCTGTACGTTGATTGTATTTAAATTTGTATATTAGATTGCTTGACTTCAAATTTCTCCATCTATCATTTCGTATTGATTCTTTTGCTGCTAACATTTTCAACTATAAAAAAAAAAAAAAAAACATATTTTTTTCAAAACTTTTTTATTTGCGACTTTTTTATTCGATATCTTTCTTTAATTAAATGTGCTTAATACTCGTAGTTAATTGAAAAGAATTTTCCGAAGAGCTTACAATTAGAACGGGAGTGCTGCCAAAGTCAATTCTCTTGGGTATTTTTATTAAATCTCATTGAAACTTGTTGGAGAATATAATGAAGAAAAATCTTACTCCTACGGTTCTTTTCCACGTTTATTATAGTTTGTATGACCGAGTAGATTATGCCGTGCAGATTAATATTTTCATAAAAACGGAAGTTAGTTGAGTTCTTTACACAGCGTGCGCGACTCTGCCGTTTATGCGAAGCACGCACGCGCTTTCTCCGAGTACACTCGTTTTGAGCGAGATTCTATTTACAAATCCTTTGCCGTCCGCGGTCATAAATCGTTTTTACTTCTAAGGATCGTCCGGGATCGCGTGCCGCGAGTCCAATATTAAGTTGCCTATGTAGATGGCCTTATTAATATGGCGCACGAGGCGCATGGCGATCGTTTACAGAGTGCCGCCTAGTACATGTCCTAAAGCTTAGAAAATCCCTCGGAGAAGAGAGGAAACTTCGGCTTTATATCCAGGGGCGCCGATAGTAAGCCGCTTTCCCTACGAGTTATATACGAGCAAGAGATACTGCTTCAAGTTTCCAAGCGAACTAAGGATCTTCTAATGGATACCCCCGGGTTCTAACTATTAAATGAGCACGATGCACGCGGTCGGGTTCCCCGATAGCTTTCGCGAATGCAATGAGTCATTTTTTTTTTATATAAGCCACTTTTTAAGATAATTGTAACACATTAATTTTGTCATCAATTTATTACACGGTCAGTGGTAGCATTGTTAGTAGTTTTTCTCGAAAGAAACTTAGTACATTAAAAACAAATTTATTTTAAAAGTTTATTATTGTATTAAAGTGCATTATTAATGTGGTGTCCAATCACACAATTATTATTGATTATAGCTTGTTTTTATACTTTCCACAAAACATGTTTTGTACGAAATTTTCACAAATATGAAAATGATGTCACGTAAGCCAGTTTTCCTAATCTTCGGATCTAAATTTGAAAATAGTCTGTCTTCATTTGATTATGTAATTATTGATAGATATTTATATTGTCATTTATAGGAATATGGAATGAGTTAATGTTTACAATAACTAAGTACAATTTTCACATTACAAGTCTGTGTAATTCGGATAACCGTCACTTCAATGTTCGTGAATTGCAGATATACTCGCATAAATGTTCGTAATCTCTTACAATTGGCAACGCCTTGGAACTATCGCTTGGGCCAGTTAACTTGATTTCTGACAAATCGCCTCGAGATCGTTATCTCGGGTCAGATCATGACATCGCCTGAGAAATATTCCTTGAGTCACTCGGATCGCAGACACGCGGTAACATCTAAGAACGTCGTCTTGTATCGCGTTTGGCTCTGAGGTTTTTCTAATAGCGTTTTCTCTTGGCTGCACTATCGCCTACCAGTGCAACACTCAGACAGTGTAGCGTGTTTCCTTGGCTGGTGGTAGGCGAACTCATTCAGTATAACGTGGCTATAGTGCAAATTTTATGCACGAAGTGAGGTTTTACTACATGATCTCAAAGAGACGATGTAGAACCAGTGTGACATTAAAAATTTGAAAATGGAAGTCAACCGGCAACAGAATTAAACACGATGCATGAAGTAATGTACATCATGTTGTATGTACATTTTTGTAGTGCAGTATTCATGCAGCACTTACACGCAACTGGTATAGTGCGAGATTACACTCAGTGTATCCCAAGAGAAAACGCTATAAAACTGAAAAGAGAGCGGAGGTTCTCCGTGGCATGGTCAAAACTCGAATGCCAATTTTCGTTGATTCCCGTCAATTCCCGATTTCTCGTTCGTTCTCGTCGTGTTTCCCGAAATCACCCGAGTCTTGTAGATCAGAAAGCCGCGAAACTGACGACTGCAACAGTGAGACGATCGGTATGCGGCAAATTCAGCGCTGACAAAGCAAGTAAGATTTCGATTCGCGATCAGAAACACCGAACAGAGCACCTTTTGAAACCGTGCCACGGATCGCTCCTCCTATTGATGCTTGTAAAATAATACATAAAAATGTGTGTATGTATGATTGTAAGAGCCCTCCACTAAACACTTATTTTTTGTCACGACCTCATAGAACTCATATATGGAATATAGTCAATTATGAAGATGAAGAGAAAAACAAATATTTACTTTAAAACAGTTATCTTGTACATTCGGAAGATTTGAAAGTTCTTATTCCAGACTCTAATAAAAACTCTCGTAGAAAGTTTAACGACAAATATAATTAATAATAATGATGATTGAATATCATACTAATTCTAAGGAAATGCATTTTAACGCATATAATGTACTTTTAAAATATAACTTTAATTTTTAATAACTGGGTTCTTTCAGAGAACTGCTGACGGTGCAACGCTTTTGTGCCATTGATTGTATTTTATTCTCACAATCAGCGATAAAAACGCTAAATGCATTTCAGTTTTAATAATTAAGAAATATTTGTAAATTAAACAGTTTCACACGATATTCGCAAATGTTATTCGATTGTATCGGTAAATGACCAAAGAGAAGCTTCATATGTTTTTTTTTGGCGCAAAGAACTATCGAATTACGTGAATCTTTGTTCAGTGCAATTTCACGCAAGGTGGTCGTCAGCGAGCTATCTTGGCACGGTATGCAGCAATGCGGACGTCTAAAGACGAACAGGATGGCGCCGTTGTTTCGTACACGGAAACGCGCGGCCACTCCGGAAGGAGAGGAAACCTCCAGTTTGTGGCGGAGGTAGCGGACAGTAGCGTGGAACATTGTAGCATTGGCTTTCGTAATGGCTCGTGCCGAATACCTAGCGGCTGAGCCGTTAGGAATTACTTGTTGGTGGCGTAACTGCTGAGATTAATTATGTGCGAGATGAAATTCCTGAATTACGAGCTGTGACAATTGAGAACGGTTTGTCGTCTATCTACCTCGAGGCTCAACTATGAGAGGTTTAGTTTTGAGTCTTTTCGCTTCATGCGTTCTCTGTCCATGATCATCTGACTTTGTACTCAAAGGTTAAATTAGCCGAAAGTACACAACTGTGTCGTACAAAACTGTGTGAAGTAACAGACAAAATGGATGGAGTCGAGAATGCACCGAGGTGAAGCTGTAAAACATATCGACTGAATTCGGTATTCGAAGTTTCTTTTTAATTGTCATGAATATTTCAACTTTCCACGAACGACGTGGAACAAGAGAGATAGGATTGAACTCGCTGGACGAAAACTTTTAGATTCGTAGCGGTTAGACATGACTGTCGAGATATCTTTGTTCTTCCTTTTGTAGAGTCCACTGTCATATCAGAATTACAGGTTTTTAAGCCCTTAGGAGAAAAACGTTCAAGAGGAGAAAAGATGTCCTAGTAATCACTATAGAATTCTTTTTAATTGCATAATATCCTTTCTTTGTTTCTTCTTCTTAAATTACTTTTTTCTTTTCTTAAATTATTCTTTTTATAACGCTTAATGTAAAAAAAAATTAGAATTAAGAATGCATAATATAGATATTTGGGAGACTATTTAATTTGTAGAAAATTTATGCGAACAATATCATCGTTAAACTTTTATCATTACTTTCTATACTAATATTATCAGAATAGTTATTTGAATACTCATTAAAATAATAAGTATTACGTATATTAAATTCAAAGTCTTGTCGATAGTATACTTTCAATTATCATAAATGCAACAACGTTGACTTCATGAAATATTCAATATGACGACAGTCGTCGAACGATCGCGGAAGTTATCAGGTAAACAAACTTTGCTTCGGAAATGAATGGTGCCACTAACTGTTGGAAAGAAGAATATGAGGTTTTCTTTATTCAGCCAAGAAACATTCAACATTCACCATTAATGGTAATACGAATATGGAGATCATGTAATCATATTCTAATACACAACATAATCGTGTAAAACTCAGTTAAAGGTAGAAATATTTAGTACACGTAAAAAGAAAATAATTCTATTCTAGAAACGATTATTTGTGACATAAATATTAGTTTAATGACAAATGTTTATATTCCGACTTTCTATTTACAATTATTCGTAAAACGAAAATAAATCAAATTAAAAATTGAAATGTTCTATTGTAACAAGATAAACGTATGAAATAAAAAGCAATATTAAAAAAGTTAATTGATATCGATATTTTTTTTGTATATATAATCAATAATCAATAATCATTTTGTATATATTACCTTGTAGAATATAATATATTTAATTTCTTTTTAAAATATTGATATAATGATCTCTAGACATTGAAATGCTTTTCTCGTTAACATTTATTTTCTGTCTCTAATACTTTTAAAATATGCAACCGGGTCGCTTTAGTGAAATGTCGTATAAAGTGAAGTGCTTTCCGCGATGTCTCCAATGAAAGGCCACTTTACGCGATTAGTTTAATACCAATTTTTTCCCAGAGCATTCAACATTGTCTATAATGCCTAATTTTATAATTTACGAGTTTAAAGGTGTAATATATATTTAAAAAATTCGTATCTCTCTTGCTGGAAGATAACATTGAAAAGAATCTTAAAAGTTATGTTCTGGTGTTGGCATATTGCGTAATAAGTCGTAATAACTGAGATAGATTTATTTGCATATTCTCGAAATTTTTTTGTTTTTCTGATTCTGCGTCATCCATCACACCTGGCAGTTGCGTTTTTCAACAATACTATGCAATTTTTCAACAATGTCCTCGTCATCTCCTTGCGGCCATTATTTAAATTCGCATTTCATCGCGTACGTTCTGTTGACGTAACGCGTAGCATCTCACAGTGATGTTTACTTTCCATCAGGGGCCAAAGCGCAGGCATTCGTTATTCCGTTCGTGGGACAGTTTCCAATTTCCGAGACTAGAGTCACGACCGCTTCACGTGTCGCTTTCCTTGATTCGTCTCCGCCATTTCTGTAACATTGCATAGGTAGTATATGCGATGATTAACCATCCCGCCCTTTCATGAGTGGCACGTGCAAAATAGAGAAGGGGGTGCGAAACGCGAATTAACGGAGCGTCGGTCTTTTGATTGCGCGAGTTCCATCGCAGTCATTTTTTTTTCTCGCATCGCTCTCGGAATGAATAATTCAGAAGATCTCGCCCTAGAGAGTCTACGTACAACCTCCCGCAACCTCCAAGCCGCGGTGCCACATTCCACATTCCGCAATCTCTTCGTATCTTCGCATCCCGACGTCTGCGTTCATTCCTCGTCTGGTTGTTCGCTCGGCGACCCGCACAGCTTCTTCACAAGCCATTTCATCCCTTACGCGGATCCTTTGCATACTTAAATGCACGCGCGATCCGCTATTCGAGCTTTGACCTTTCATTCGCTCTGGTTTCCAATACGCGTTTCCTTCATGAATCACTTGATTCTGTTTGGCTCTGGTCCGCTTCGGCAAAATCTGATTCATCAAGGCTTGATGTTGGATCATATCGATGCAAAATTCGAAATTTATAGCTGGATCAAACGTGATGTTAGCAATAATTG
>Ga0157363_1005459_pt1 | contig 11853 bp, 6 predicted proteins | sample AttsexASBM1_FD_111477 | JGI IMG/M metagenome (GOLD analysis project Ga0157363, IMG submission 111477) | Fungus gardens microbial communities from leaf cutter ant in Ribeirão Preto, State of São Paulo, Brazil - Atta sexdens ASBM1 | ecosystem: Host-associated > Fungi > Mycelium > Unclassified ...
AGGGCAAACGAGGCGCGCGAAGGTGAGGGCGACGCCACGAGGCTTATAAATAGACACGCGGATAATCACTCAGGATTTATGGTAACCACGGATTATCAAGTTGTACAAGGGGGTATATTTCATATTCGCGACGTTACCTTATTTCAATGGGGGAATACCTGTTCCGCGCGTTACAAACTGCATGAACGTGCATACACGACGCGACACGTGTGTTGCATGAGCGCCCTCGTAGATACTCGAATGTATATGTATATAACCGCGTGCTCGCATATCACTAAGCTAGCTCGAGAAGGCGTCCAGGTGCTCCGTTCTTCTCGTTCCATCTTTGCCCACCCCCCTTTCACCGCTCCCGTCTCAAAATTATTCCCACGTTCAGCGACTATAAAAATGCCCGGCCACTTTTCCAAGAGAGCGATCTCTTGACCGATCACCGGTGACATAGTACACCGGCTCGATATCCGTTCTCGAGATTAGAACGATGATTCTTAACGGGCGTGAAGACGGTGAGTGTCCATCGTAATTTCGAAATCACTCGACCGAAAGGATGAAATTGCAACCTCCGATAAGGAGACGCGACATCGAAGAAGAAAGAGGAGAGAAAAGCCAGGAGATGCCGCCAAGAATAATGACTGATTCTTTAATTAATGTATAAAAAGAAAATCTGTTTATAATTCGGATAAATGTGATTAAAAAAATTAGACTTGGATATTTTTGCAAAATATTAAAAATAATTGTTGTTCGAAGAGAAGACTCGAGATCATAATATCAGTGTAACTTATTTTTCAATTATTTGAGATTGTTTTATATAATTAAATATGGAATTTTTAAAGTCTCACTACTACTATCTTAAATTGTGACGTTAGAAGCAAGAAAATGTACAATAAAAGTTCTTATAAATTATATTTGAACAGAAACATTTTTCAATAAAACAACATTGCAATCGATAAAATAGATTTATAAAAATAAATTATATTTATTCCTTATATCAAGCAATGCCAAATCCATAAAAATACAAAACATACTTTCATTGATATAGTTTGCAAGAATTTTTATTCCACATTTTCTCTTTTTTGACATCACAATCTGAGATAGTATATAGTGAATAAACAGGAGCTTTAATAATCTAGTTTCTAACGATAAATGGAAGCGAAACAGTTTCCATTATTTTTTTTAATATTAACCATTTTTAAAAGAATACCTTAGCTGCAAGTATTTATTTTATTAACAGTATTATTGCAATCTCTTCGAAGTATAGTTGAAAGAACATATCATGAAAAAGATCGCTAGTAGAAAACGTAATCTTGATAATATCTGTCAATGAGAAAAGCAAGCAGTGACTCACACCTTCGCTCATCTTCCGATTGTCTTCGCGCTTGCCATGACCTCCCTTCCACTTTTCAAGACCTCACCGAGTGACGCTTCCGATGAGCCCATCTCTTCCGTTATTAGCCATCGGTGGAATCGTGAGTTATGGTAGACAATGAGTTCATCGGTTCCGGATGAAGGTGCGCCGTGTAGCTTCGATAAGTGGAGAGACCTGTCCACGACGATCGCTGGCTTGGCTCCTCGTCGGTCGGTCCGTACATCGCCGTCGTTTGCGGCAATTACTGCCGGCCGAGCCCAGTACAAGAGAGAAAGAGAGAAATGTGAATACGAGTGTACGAGACTTTAAACGCGAGTCAACACTGTCGGCGAGCCGACAGAGGCATCGCGTGTACGGCAGATAGTATCGTTGAGATGCAACAATAGAGCCAAGACCGCCTATCCTCCCTCCCCACCGTTGCTGCCGCCGCGATTCTCTCTCCTCTACTCCTTCTCTCGCTCCACGAAATATTCCCACAGTCCTCACACATGCCGGATTAACGCACCCACTGGGCTTCCCATTGTCAACGCACGTAACCTACACACATGCTTACGCGGACACGCATGTCGACCGCGCGGCCTCACAATGCCCCAATATTCCTCAATCTAAAACGGCTCGACGTCTTTTTACGCGATTGTCAAAGGCAGCTTCCATTATGCAGCGGGCCCTTGGACCCTCGGATCGGATTGCTCCGATTTTTACTATCAACTACGATTGTACCATCACCAGACGCACGCATCGTAGCGTTATTGTTCATCGTCAAGATCCGCGTCGTTCGATCATGGTTGCATTTTATCTCAGGTTACATTGGTCGTAAGTTAAAATAAATGCAAATAATTACATTTAGGCTGCGTCCGGGGAATGTGTTATCAGTGCTATTGTGTCTATGTATTCTATCTTTATCATTCAGACATAAAACAAGAATAGAATGAATAATAGCGCTGATAGCACTTCTCAAATATACCTTTGATATAAGAAAAAGTTTATCGTAACTGACACTTAAATTGAAAAGCCTTTTAACTAGTACCGTTACGTGTTTCGACTTGCTGTAAGTGCGGTTCATGCACGACCCTTGACCTGCAGGTCGTACATGACTTGGCTTATTTAAATCTATTGTGTTTGGAAAGATCTGCAACATAATGTAACAACTTCCGTTAATGCAAATGTAACTTTTCGCGGTATGCGCATTTACATCAACTCAAATAAAATGAATAATAACTATTACAGTTTGGAAGAATATGCGTTTTTTTAGTCATACATTCGAAATTATGGAATATAATATATAAGTATACATATTATATTATCGATCTTGAAAGTAGTGTGCAAGAAATAGTGCGCAAATAAACAAACAAAAAATAATTATAAAATCTTGCCATTAAGAAGAGAGAGAACACAGTATGCGAGATGGATGAAAGAGCAACATGTATTTATGGACTGAAGATTTAATTATTTCCCTCTTGACTATTGTCATAATTCTAAGAATGTGCAATTATAAGCCATAATTAATAAAATTTTCTGGAAATGTAAGGCGGAAATCGAGATGGAGACAACCTATGGTACAACTGAACGGCGCATAATTATTTATACAAAAATCGGTCAAAAGTATAGAATAATTTTTTTCATTCGAAACTTCGTTGTCGAGGAAATAAAGTTTAAAAATCCCAGAATATGCGGGCTTAATGAAGACATATACAGTTGTAGAAAGATAAACGTTAACATGTTTATATAACGTCCATACGACTTCACAAGTGGCAGAATTAAAAAAAATGTGACAAATATTTAAATTTTATTCATTTTATCAAGAGAAAAATTATTAATAACAAAATCTTAGTCGAAAAAAGTTTATTCTGTACTTTCGATTTATTTTTATATAAGGGATAATTTTCCCTCTCTATCTGGTTGTACTATACATAATAATTTTATATAGATTTATTCTCACTCTGTATATTGATAAATAAAAATTTATTTTATAAAAAGAAATTAATAATTATATTATTTTAATTTAATTAAAAAATGAAAACTCTCTCCCTCTTCCCCCTTCCCCCTCTCTTTCTCTCTCTCTCTCTCTACATATCCATCTATTTATTTCTTTTCTCAAATCAGAAAGCTAAATCCATTTCTGGATTCCATTGGATTATTAACGATTGAAAATTTTCATGATTTAATGGAAAGTCAATATTCTCAGATTTATTAGCAATGTCTTATTTTTATCGAAAGTGGCTATTAATCGAGCAATAATCCGGAGCCGCGTGAAAGCTTCTTTCGCTACATACACTTCAGATTATGTTTATTTGTGTGCAATTGATTTGCTGGAGAATCTTATACGCATATTCTTTGGGAATATGTGAAGTTTCTTCTGCAGTATTCCGTAATAGGTAACTGTCATTCGTTGAAACTTTAATAGCAGGTTTGATATAATTTACGAGAATTATAAGTATAATAGCTATAATGATGCTAATATATAATATTCGTTATAGGTTGTAGAACATACATGCATACTTCAATATTCTTTAGTAAACCTAATATCTAAAACCTTTAAAGTAATTTAGATATTGGCTACGTTCAACAGAATGTTTATTTTGCAATTGTTAGAATTTTTTTTCCTTGTGCTGATTGAATTATTCTTTTAGACCTCTAGAAAAATAATCCTATCGTAAAGAAGAAAATTCTCAACAGTTGCAAAATAAACATTCTGTTGAATGCGGTCATTTAATTTTTTATAAATGACAGACAATAAAAGATAGTAAAAGTAACTTTATATCTTTTTATTTTCTTACATGATCAATGTAAAACAAAATACTCATTATGATAAAAATATTTTATTCATAAATCCCAAGGTTAAACAAAAATTTGTAATTTCAATCAATTAAAAGATATTATCTGTTTATTACATTTTTTATTTATTATATGCAAAGTATGTGTGTGTGAAAATTGATGAGTAAAAAAACTGCCAATTTATTTTATAGCCCAATATTAGTAGCAATTCACAAGAATTCATGGCGAGAGCAAAAATCTCAGCCGCTGCTCATAATTATATCACCGCCGTTTTAAGTTTTAATGTCGGAAGCAGCGAGCCTGTAATGGTTAATGATTTCTCGCAGCGGTGGGAAAACATTAATGTCAAAAGTACTTGAGAAGTAATTGATCAAAGAGAAGTTATTAACGGTGTCAAGCAGAATTGTAGACATAACGCCAAGTACATTTAAAGAATCACGTAGTTAAATATGATATATTTTCACAGCAACATTAGACAGCTATTCCTAAAATAAAAAGTATAAACCAACGGGCAAAATCAATTTAATAAATTTCTTCTTTGTGTCTATTTATAAAATAATTTTAAATGCGAGTAGAATCTCATAAAACTTGTTATTTATTCTTAAATATAATAATTATTATTCGCTATGTATATATAATTGGAGAAAATTCTCACAATATGTGAGAAGCTACAGCAGTCTCGAGGTCCAAATTATGACCGGTTCCCTAGAAGAATGATACGCGAACGCGAATGAGACAATTCACGTGAAAGTGCGAGATGGACAATGCCGTGCTGTTTTACGACGACATGCGTACCAAGTGACCGGCCGTGTTCGGCATTTCGCGAACAAATCGGAGAGCGTCGCGCTGGCACCCGAGTTCTCCGACGAGAGAGATCGAGGAAGGGATGCGGGCAACATCAACCGCTATTGAAGAGAAGAAGAAGAAGAAGAAGAAGAAGAAAAAGCAGAAGAGGCTGAAAGCATTGTTCCGTTCCTTGCGCCTTTCTCCCCAATCCCTCGCGTTTTTTCTCTCTTCCCCCACATTTCATACCGGTGCACCATGCGGTACCTTCTACCTCCCCAAAGCTACCTCAAACACACCGGCCCGTGCTCAGGTGTGCTCCATTGTTAGCCGCCCTACATATCGCGTTTTGCCCTCTTTATTATGTGTTTGGCCATTATAATCAGACAGAAGAAAGAAAGCAGAGAGAAAGGGAGAGCAGGAGAGAGCACAGAACACGAACATACACGCATGAATACACGAAAGCGGTGGTCGAAGGATCAAGTGGCATTGTGATGCTTTAGACACAATGTTGTCCGTCTTATATTGGCGCAATCTCGTGCAATCTTATAATAATACCTGAATTACAAATTTTCAATGCAGAAATTATTCATCTTACAGTTGTACAGTATATTCCTGTAATGATTAAATTTGTCATCGATGTTGACTGTGTTATTGGACATTAAATAATTCATGTTTATTATTATTTTTTCCTCTTTTTTCCTAAATGTAATATTTTCTAAAAAGCTCTCTCTGTATGTATGTGTCTCCAATAGTAGTCTTATCATTAAATTAGCATTAATAGATATACACATGGAAAAGAAAAGTAAATATTGATTTGATGAAATAGATAGCAGTCCATACATTTATAAATGAAAACTTATGTATCTCCAAGTTTAGCATGAATGAACAAGATGAAATACCATAAACTGAAATTTCTTTGCTGAAAGAAGATCAGAAATTTTTCTCGTTGCTTTTGAGCCTCGAGCGAGGAGTAAACTAGTCAAAGGGACGGGTTTCATTTTTGCATACTGAAACGCTTATATAATATCCGCCACAGTACGCCACGCGTTTTGTTGCTCGATTTGCGGAAGCGTTCCAACGATACGCGAAGCAGGACTCTTTATTACCACGGACGCAAGCACGTGGGATACGCCGCTTTTTTGAACAAACACGCGATTTCCCTCGCGGTTTCCAGTACTCAGCAGAATACTCAGCACGAGAAAAGGGAGGAGAAGAGCCTTTTACGAGCTAAAGGGATTTACGCGATGCTCGGCATGACCTTAAGGTCGCGACGTCGAAAAATTGTTAAATTATTTAAGACTTTCCTAGCCACGTCGGTGCTTGTTGCCGGATGATTTATTTCGACTATCATGATGCATAGCCCCGGTATCCAATATTGTAATACGTTTTGCATACGTGCACGTATCATTGTCGACGGTCGTAGCCAAGCGATTGAAACACTACCCGGGCTATATCTCAACAAGTTGGTCGGGCATTATGAGTACCTGCTCCGCGTGGCATTATGTTCCCGGTGGTAGAACAAGTCGAGTTCAGAGAAAAGAGTGCACGGGAAGAAGATATTTGCTCGTGATCGTTGGATCAGAATCCCGTGTTATTGCACTCGATGACGAGGCAAACAGGTGTAAGCCCGATTCTTCTCTTAGTGTACGTGTTCCATCATTCGTCGTGCATGTCACCGCGACGAGAAAGTGCGGATGATTTTTCTTATATGTCGGCTATAATTTGCTCGTGACGATCCGCACGTATTGTAAGGGACGAGAGATCATTCGGTTTATGAAGCGGCCGAACGAGAGCGCGTATTACCGCAGCGAATCGGGTGCAAACATTTCACATTATTAATTGCTGTTTTACGAGTGCGGCTTGACGATATCGGTGGTGCGTACCGAGAAATCTGCCCTGGGCGCAATTAAATGGGTCCGGTATTAATTAACATTAAAATACGCTCTAATAATTAATATTAATTACTATGATCCTAGGGCTGTCATAAATGTTTTAACATGAAACGAGTTTCGCCTATTATCTTCCGTTCGACATTATCCTCCGGCATGAATATGATTACATGAATAAACAACTAATGTCATATACGTTATAAAACGAATTTAATATATTTTTATAAAAATTACTTGTAAATTCTTTTAGCGTATTTTTCTTAATTCGCAAAGCTTTTTGTAAATATTCAATAGTTTTCTAAAAGTTAAAACTCAATATTGTTTAAATATCTATTGTTAGTAAAAAATATTAATCTTTAAGTAGGTAGATAGGTGATTATATAATTTTCATTAAAATCTTGTTCTGAAAAAGGAAAATAAAAAGTATTATTAAAATTTTGAAATTTATTATTTTTATCTCATAAAGTATAACTAGTATAAATTTAATTATAACATAATGATAAACAAAAAGTATAATTATAAAGTTGAAATTAGGGATGTTCTGAGCATGCTATCTACCAACTTGGATATTTTTACATCACCTAACTAATATTTCAAGATTAAATATTCTTCTTGCGTCGTATACCAATGTCTAAAAAAACTTTTCGATTCGTAACATGCATAGAATAAGATGTTGATTCCGTTCTTTGCGCATACTTCGCATTAACGCTCCGATCGCGCATTAATGATAACCTTCATAAATCCAACGAGTAATAAAGCACCTGACACATATCTTCTTATCCGCCTACCTAACAATAAATAAGAATCGTTCGTCGCGATGATTTACACGCGCGTATTCCGCGTGGTCGGTGGTTTTTTCCTTCGTCATTCGAGAAAGTTCAGGACACGAGATGCGTGCGAAGCCTCATGAGGCACCCACACGATCGTTATCGTACGATTAATATGTTAATCGTGGCAGCGATGTCACATTAGTCACGATCGCCACGAGCATTCGACACTCCTGTGTAAGAAACGTCGAAACCGTGATGGTTTTTTTCATTTTAGCGACGTTCAAATCGTCTTAATCAAGATATCGCGTGTGCGAATATGACTTATTTTCCATGCGTGCAAAATACAAGCGCTTCTCATAGGTGAATGCCAAGCGTGTATTCTACCTTGACTCTTATGTATCAAGAGCATCTATGTGCAAAGTTGCGATTATCTACTTTGCGGAAGAATGAATTTTGGAATTAAATATATAGAAAATAAATAGAAAAAAATATATAGAAAAGAATGGTTTTATTAAAATATTTAAATATTTAACAATTTAGAATAAAGAATAAAATAGGACTCTCAATAATTGTAAAAATATAATACCGACATAAGAGGGCTACTTTGGAGTTAGCAGTAAGAGGTGCGCAATCTACACTTATATAATCATTAATATTTTAACAAACGATTGATTTCAGAAATCATAAATATAAAACGACAAACAAATGGTCTCAATCTTCAAAAAGACACAGATAGTTTAGATCGAACATATAATGACATTCTTAATAAATGTAAATAAATTTAGATTCAACTTACATAATGACAACATCTTTCTATGTTCTTTCAGTATCTATCTTAAAAACATCTTGTTTATTACATTCTTAGAGAAATAGTTAAGAACGTTCGATACATCTTGACGATTTTTAAGTTTAATTACAACATGTTTTATATTATATGTGTTATATATTTTTTTTATTTACTCAATATTGTAATATATTTAACTGCAGTATTATATGGGATTAAGGTAAACACTTTCTTTGAACAATTTCAATGTTAACTTTACGTAATTTTAACTTTTAATAACTTTAGAACGCAATCACTTGTTAACTAAGAAGACAAGCAACATTTTTGTATAATATTTGTGCTTTTCTCACTTTCCGACTGGATAGAAGATATTTTTTGTTAATGTATTAATTATGTATTTGCTGAAGATGGCTAAAACCGATAGTAGAAATGTTCAAATTAATATTTTTTAATACACATTATACTATTAATGATTATATAAGATTATGTAGATTACGCACCTCTTACCGCGCTGATTCCAAAGTAGCCCCATTAAATCGATATTATATTTTTAAATATTTAATTAGATTAGGAAATAAATTAATTTGAGCTATAAAAATAATTAGATGCTCAAATTATATAAAATAAAATATTAAAATCTTTAGCAGCTTTGTCGTCAAGACTTCAGTGTTCTATATAATTATTTGATAGTTCAACAAAATTATTTTCAGATGTATCTAACTTAAATAATTTTAAATATTTCAGCAAACTGTTCTTTCCACCTATCTACATTCGAATAATATCGACTGATGCAACATTGCTTTCACTCATGATCCGTTTATCGGATATTAGTTTCTAAAAAGAATAAATATTATAATTAAATCCGCTTTGTATCTCAAATCATTAATCTCGGATCACTAATAATATATTATAACCAACATCTTGATATAACGCGGAGAAGCAACGAGAAAATCTTCAATTGAAATGTATTTATCGAAACATCAATCGTTCGACTTTTAATTGTGTAACTTTCTGAAAGAAAATTTTAAAACAATTTAATTGATACACGTTTTAGATTTTCTAATGCCTACGTCTTTTCCTAAAAAATGTATTCCCTACATGATTATCTCAAAAAGGTATCACACACGTTGAAGAACGTTAATAATAATCTGCCTGTCAAGGGAAGACTTTCCTATCAATTATTGCTAATAATAAGTGTACGCTGTCAAAGGTAGTGCAAGACAGAATTGAATTACTTATTTAATTGAGTGACAAACTAGAAATAGATCGAATCATATCGTCAGTGTTACCCAGGTTACCCTTCTACTCGGAATTATTGGAGCGATGTAAAGTGAGAAATCGGCGATCCTCCTCCGTTAATCAGCAATTACCTCGCAACCATTTAAATCGCTCCGCTAACGCGCAGGCACCTCTCATGTATATGAACATGATGTCCGCACAATTCGCCGACGAGCAATTTACGGCCGGGCCGTCCGTAAATTTACTTTCTTCTGCTATCGCGGCACGCAATTATGAGCCATCCATTTCGCCTGTCGCCCCGTCATCGAGTCTCTAACGCGTATCTCCTTAAAAGCGACTCCCGCGTGATTCGACGTATCGTCGACCTGCTCGCTCGTTCGTTCATTTAAGAAGCAATATACGATTAGTAATTTAGATCGACACAGTGAATAAGACGTTACGCGAGCAATTACGATCGTCGCGACTTCTGAGGAACACCACACAAATTTTTCCCGCGCCATGTTGGTCTAGGAGACGCGATAATTGTCACAGCGCGAGGCTGAATTTAACCGGAGATTCACCATAACGCAAAGTTAATTAGCCGCGCGGAATCTAAGGCATCCGGCTCGAGTACACGGAACACACTAACGCGCACGTGTATGTCGTCCTTGTGAAACCAAATATGTGGTGGTGACATCCACTTGGCGCCAGCCCGCTCGTTCTGCAACCGGACCATCCCAACCGGTGACGTGTAAAGCACGTTTTCAGAGTAACTCGGTACAGATACACGTACCTCAGCGGATAATGTATCTGGGTAAAGGTACAGCTATGGTTTTTTTTTAGGAACACGACTATAAATAGGCGCAGTTGCACGCAAGTATTCAGATACGGCGTCGCAACACGATACGATTTAAATGTGTACATACTTTGTTGCAGAAGTGGCACATAAATGACCACGAAAATGAGTCCGAGAGTTTTAATATGATTTTAATACAGAAACACGATGCGGAACGTTCATTTTTTAACAAGAGAAATGGCTGCCTTAAGCTACTGTAAATATAATGAATGAATACATTTCTCTGCAAATATACGATCATAATTGTCATGATTTAAAAGCAAAAATTCGATATCCACTTATGTTATCCTTTTAGAAGCAAAATACATAAATATTCTTGAAAGTACTTACTTATCACATTATTCGCTCAAGAAATCAAAACAAATGATATCATCATATAAATGGTCATAGATCATACATATTTTAATCTTAGCATCTATGTTTTCTTTTCTAACAAAGAACTGAATTACATCAATATTTCTATTCAACTCGTTACTTCAGAAAGCGAGAGAGAGAGAGAGAGAGAGAGAGAGAGAGAGAGAGGAGAGAGAGAGAGAAAGTGATATGATTTTAAGTGAGTTTTTTTTAAGTGAGTTATTGACTATCAAGTCATTGATATTGTAGAATCATTTGCCATCCTATTAACCTGGACCTCCCACCATCGCAATTCCAACGAGCAACAAATTTTGTATATGTAATTTTTACTCATGGCTGGGATGCGTGACGGTGCAATTTTGATTATATAGATATTTGTTTTTTTAACAATGTAATTTCGTTGATGTTTTTGCACTATCTTGGAGCAACAAAAAAGCAACAAAATCTGGTATACTTGTTTTTTTTATATCACAGCTCTATATATAATTTTTCATTATGGGGAAGTCCAACTTGCTATTAACTTGGATCCTTCATTTCTTTTTTGCTGCTAAATGATTGACAAAATTCGCTCTAGAGCAACAAATTAGCAACAAAATTTTTACTACGTCCCAACTCGATTTGCGCTGGAGGATCCAGATTAATAAGGAGTTTATTTAGCTGATCTAATCTTTAGGAAACAAAGATATCCTTTCCACATGATCTTTCATAATCATCTATGAATGATACATTATTTACACAATAACTTTTATGGCACATTAACACATTTATTACTTTACATGATCGATACTACATGTATAACTTTAAAGAGAATTCAAAAGTGAGCCGAAACATGTAATACTATGCTCTTCACTTAAGTAAATTTATTTCATATTTTATATCTGACTTCATTTTTGTGCGCACTAATTTCCACGCTTGACTATCCTTTTTTATTGAATAATTTTGTTAAAAGTTCTCTTTGTTCTGTTCGATATGATTTAAGTTACTTACGAAGCTATCTCACTCCTTGTAATGATTTCTTAGAAATGCACAATCTATTCTTTTATTTATGTCTATATAAA
>Ga0157363_1005462_pt1 | contig 11853 bp, 3 predicted proteins | sample AttsexASBM1_FD_111477 | JGI IMG/M metagenome (GOLD analysis project Ga0157363, IMG submission 111477) | Fungus gardens microbial communities from leaf cutter ant in Ribeirão Preto, State of São Paulo, Brazil - Atta sexdens ASBM1 | ecosystem: Host-associated > Fungi > Mycelium > Unclassified ...
GTAACAACGGTACAAAACTAACACCAAACATTTAATAATAACGAAAATCTCAAATGTTTAATAATAATTAATTTAATAATGAAGAAAATATTAGATGTTTGCAAAAGATTGTCATTGTTAGGTTGTTACTAGAATTTATTATGTAAAATTTCTATATGTTATTATAATGTCCTGCATTACATACAAATTTATCTTTGACTATCAAATTTAATTCTGTACAGATTAATATTTAAATTCGCTTCTTTTTTTCATTAAAATCAGTACCAGAATAGATTATCTTAATCAATGAAATCACACTTATAACATATACTTTCAGAAACAGTAAATAAGTTTTATAATTCTCATGACTTCAGTACCATTCTTTTTCAGAAATAAATAACAAACAGTGGCGAATGTGTGCCGATTATACTTTATCAGGCTCATAAAAGCAATATTAAATTTGATTTTCAAGGAATATAGCTAATATTATCGAGGCATTCAACATTAGAATAACATATAGTTTAAAATGTTTACAATAAGTTATAATAATATTTAATTTTAACTCCATAAAGTTTTATAAACATCTACATAATATTTGAAAGTCAAGTATTTGTTATTGACAAGACGAAAGATATTTATATATAATATTTATATAAATATTTGACTTTATTGATCCTAAGATATTTTAATAGATAGATAAATAAAGAGCGAGGGGGAGAAAGAGAGAGAGAGAGAGAATCTCTTTATTTTTCTTTTTCGCATAGATTCTAGAAGTTATAGACGCTCAACTTCTACTATCCGCAAACATTTCGAAATCCTAGTTTCTTGATGACAAAAATTTGTAGAAATTGAAGTCTCGAAGGAACGTTTCTTCACGATCCGCTCTGTTTATTCAGTCGAAGTGAGGAGGAAGAGGGATGGTTTAGCCTCAACGGAACGTGTGGCGAAAGTTGTTCGTATACGGCTTGTTTGCTCGTAATAAATAATTCCATTATGTTCCCGTGGGTACTGTTGTTTGCGTTCGAGCGAGGTTCGATAACGTTCCCAGATTGCAACGCGTGCAAACAAAATGCAAGTCGGATCCGTTTACATCTGCACTTTGCCAGACCACGTCTTTCCCTTACTTAATTCATATATTATGCTAAGAAAACGGAGAAACCTTTTTTTTTAGTTGTCAATCAAGATAAAAGGAAAGCTGCCTTGCGAAAAGCTATTTATCACATTTAGAGTACGTTCAGTAGTAGTAGGTTAAATTAGTCAGCCAAGATACATTTAACACAAGAAGAGAAGTTGGTGCTATTCTAGCTCCGCTAATCATTCCAATTTTTTATATTTTTTCTATTAAATATACAATACAGTATATTAAAATGTATATTATGTAAATAATATAAAAATAATTCTTCTCTAATCAAAAACAAGGATAGGAAATTATCAAATTGGCACCTTCAAGAGTTCTAATATTAAAGAATGCAAAGAAATTATAGAAATTGAAAAAATTATAACCAGAATAATTTCATTATTTATTTCGTTCATTTAACATAGCGTGAAAGAAATTCTTTTCTTATCTTATTTGTATCTATTTTATGCATATTCCTTTGTTTATTAATGCTTCATATTAAGGCTTCAATGTTTCTTTATAACTTATGGTTGTATTTTACCGTTTCAGAAGCCATGAAAAATTCGTATGTCGTATAATTTTAAGGATGAAATCTCATTGCAACTGTAACCTTATTTTACGGCAGGTCGCGTTATTTTCGGCCTCTAGGTGTATCAAGATACACAACTTTATGTACAGACGTATGCACGATATATCCATACATACGACAAGAGCGCTTCTCGCTCGATTCCATTATGCAAAAATATGATAATTCCCGGGGACGATAGAGCCGCCTAGATAAATGTCCTGCCAGCCCCCTGATCAATCCTCGAGCTTTCGTACCATAGCATTCTACATTCTCTTTCTGCAGCAATGCATACTCGTGATGTTATATATATATTTCTCATGCTTTATGATCTAAGCCAAATATCAGCATTCTCGGGCTACAATAAATATTTTATTGAGAATGCTAATATTAGTTTTTAAAAACATCTCTTTTTATACATATTTTATATAACTACATAATATAACATGAGATACATTATAAATTCACATAAAACTTTATAATGCAAAGGAGCTTTTAATGTAAATTTATTTTGGCTGTTCAAGAGAGTAAAAATCGAAGCGTTATTCTCTCAGGAAATTAATTTCCGAACAATGCATTTTTTAAACTAGTTAAGTATTTGTTTTCAGTTTGTTGAGATCCAATTACTAGTTGAGAATAAAAGTACAAAACGCTTTTGAATGCTCCTGAAAACTTTATGAGATCAGATCATTACAATCTTGGAAAAATTATCTAAACAAACATTATTCATTTTTGCTCTAAAATGCGTAAGAATACATCGATGCAATATTATTTTTAATTTATATCTTGTTTATTCAGAAAAACAATAGTATTATATATTATAAAAATATTAATAGCTTATACCTCTCTTTATTTATCATATTTATTTTTTTTAATATTAATATTAATTACTACGAATATGTTGTCTAACATTATTTGCGGTAAACAATTTTATCGTAGATAAGATAATCTACAACACTAATGTGCTAATGCGATCTCGGAGACATGACAATTATTGTTTACATGACAAAACGCATGGATGAGTATGCTTAAGAAGGAGGTTGTTTTGCACTGTTGCAGCTGCTGTCGCATACACGAATGTTAGAAGCCGGTTGCAACCTTTTAACTTAATGACGGACAATAAGGCTAGGCAAAGGATGCCAACAGCGACGACAGACGTGGCTCGAGGTTGCGCTGTTTGCGAAACTCCGAGAGAGGGGCATAGACAATTAATTACCTTAGCAATTAAATACCTGCCAAGCTTGACGAGCAATTATTTCTCCAAACGCCAACGTGACGCCTAATATATAGCGTATACTGTAGACACGATGAGAATCAGTAAACATTTGTTCCTTGATGAGATTGAAGTTGATCTTTGTCCCGAATTTCTTTAAAAATATCTGAATTTGAAAAAGTAATCTTTTTTAGTTGTATTTAATTTTGTTTGTTTATTAATTTATTACACTTTAAGCACATATTGTTAGCATTTAATTTTGATGATTGAGGCTCGTTATTTTAATTGTTAAATAGTAAATGGTAATGACGGTTAGGTTGAAAATTACGTTGAAAATCCGCGCAGCGCTAATGGAATTTCTAATTAGATAATTTAATACGTTGCGCTGTGCTTCCCAAATCTTTGTATGCACTAAATATTAAACGTATGTAGAAACTATAATTATAAATTAAACATCTCCGAAATTCATATATTTCTTAAGTAAATAAATTAAATATTCGTTGCTAAAATTACAATTAACTTGACTTTACTTAGCAAATCTATATTTTAAACTTCCATTTAAATTATGTTAAAATGTAACTATTAAAAATTAAAATTAAATTAATTTGCCATCTATAAAATTTACATTTATATTAAATTTTGCTCTATAGTGAAAATTAAATCCTAAACTTGTTTTCTTTAATTATTAATACAAATTTATTTTTAAAAATATTTTGAAAGGTTAGTCACGTCAATATTAAATTTGCAATAATATAATAAATAACTGCAAATTTAAAATTTGTATGTATAATATAATTAAACTTTGAATATATAATTGTCGGGATTGATTTAATTAATTAAAAAGATTAATTAATTAAAAAGATTTAATTAATTAAAAAGATATTATATTTTTTCGTTTTCAAAGACGTTATCACTTTCGCATTATTAAATCTTTCAATTTATGAAAATAATAAAAATTGTATTGTAAATGTCAACAATTCTTATATCTTTGCGATATGATATTGCCAACACTTTTTTATTTGTAATCAATTAATTAAAGGAGATTTATATGTATTTTAATTATTGCAGTGTTTTCAAAGTGCGCGTACTTAGTTGTTAAAGTATTTTGCCTAGGAAAAACATTACAATAGATCTTTATTTCGAAGGTTAAACTGATCCTTCGGCAACGTTCCGATACTTTAATCCCTAAATGGGAAAAGGATTTTTCATCGAACTTTTAAAGTAACGGTGGCATTGTATTGCCCGGCTCCCTTCAGTAAACTTTTATAATCACAAATAGGATTACCTTACGCTGCTTTTGATAAGTTCTCCTTTAAATACCGCGTATACGGCCTCCGGCGACAAAAGCGTTTGCATTTACAACTATACATTTTCCGGATCAATTCTCTGGCATAGAATTGTTATTTCCCTTTTTCTTAGGTAAACAAATTCTCTTTTATAGCATTTCTTTTTGTATCTCTTTTTACAATCCAATAATTTAACTTAACTTCAGTCAAATCGGCGCGCGCGCGCGCGCGATCGAAAGATTTTATTATCATTCAAGTTGGTATCATTTTAATTAGCAATACTAAAATCTACTATTTTCAAATTCTGTAATTAAATTATATTATTAATCGCAATGCGTGTTTCATTTTAAATTAATATTTTAAAATTCGTATCTCTTTCACGATACTTCATTCGCCATTGAATGTCACTTCTGCACTTATCGGGATGCGCGACATTGTTACATGTCCGCGAATTATTATCTATTATAATACCAAACAAATCCATACTTGAATCCGCACTCTGATAAATTGATATCGAATACAATATGAATTATATATGGGAAAGAGAAAACGAAATGCGGCCGATTATGAGAATGAAAATTGTATCGTAATAAGTGCGTTGTAAGCTCCGTTCTAATTTCACCAAAGTCTGTTTCGAACTAATCCGTCGTATTGTCCGCCCATCCCGGCATGGTAGAACAATACCTCCGTGAATGGTAATTGCCCGGATGAAACCGAATTTCCGGCGAGCGAGCTTCGCCGAAGTTTTCGCGTCTCGATTCGCTTCTGCGAGACTAGGTACTTCCGGAGAAGAGACTCGAAATCGATTGCTTTGTGAAGACAAATTTATGTACAGTATTTATCTCCCTCTAAAAAAGAGAATAAATTTTTACGTTGGAAACAACTGAATGTGGATCTATTAGCGAAATTAAATTTAATAAAACTACTACGTAAAAGAGCATACATCTTTCTGGATTATACAATAAAAAGATAATTTTAAAAACTCATCAATATTCAAGCTAATGTTTATAAAAACGTTACGTCTAGAAGCGTAAATTTTTAAATTAGCTTAATAAAGTAGAAAAAAATTTAATAATGAATTATCAAAATCAGATTCTGTAATAATTAATACTTTATGAAAATTTTATTAATAAATGAAGATGTAAAAGTGATATAAGGAATAAATTAATAAATTCGGCTACTAATTAAATGAAAGATTATCATCTAAATTATCTATGCTTTTAAAGCGTATTTACCAAAGTTAGAACTTTCTATCAATTTTAATTACCGAAATAGATTCATTAATTTAAAATTCAAAATTTCTCAATTAAAGCTAAATTTGAAAACTTTTACTAAGAAAAGATAACTGATTGTACATATTTTTATCTAATGCTTTTATATATACTTTTATCTAATTATAAAAACCATTAAAAAAGAAAATTCACATTATCCCTCAGATTCTATTCGTTTCTTTATTCGTCCCAAAAACTTTTCACGTAATCTTTTTATCTCTTCATCTTACATGCTCTCATTACTTAGAGATCAGGAATTGATGTAATTTCGAGTCCATTCGTACTCCATCAACTCTTATCGAGTTCCATTACGCTTTTCAACCGATGGAACGAGATTTTGTCTTGCTTCTATTAACGAGTACTGATTTTTCTCAATTATACAAAGCATTTCATCCTCTCTTTCTTCATTAAATCTCGATTTCAGGATTCTCCATATATATATATATATATATATATATATATAAGAAAATTTTATATTGATTCTATAATGGGATGATTCAATGACCTCGCAAAATGCACGTCGTTTTTCACTGTCATTGGCACTAGCGAAAATTTAAATAAATTTTGAAATTTAATCAACATCAATTTAAACGGCATTAAAACCGCGATCAAAATTAATATAAATGATACTAGAATTGTAATTTTTATTTTAGAACGCCATAAATTGCAATTCAATTTGTTTGAAACTAAAGATAAAATATTTTATCAAAGTTAATTTTGATAAAAAGAATTATAAGTTTATAATTAATAACAATGAAATGAAATAAATGTGAAATTGTAATTGTGTGTACTGTAATAAATATAAATCTCGTAATTGCAATGAGAACTATAAAAAAAAAAAATGAGGGATTATTACAGATTTTCTAATAACGCCTGCCGAGTATAAATCGAGGATCGAGCAACATATCACATACCGCGATATTTTCTTGCTCTCCAAATATCTCTCGTGCTTGAGCAAAAACATATCCAGCTTCGATATCGATTCTGCGATAATTTCACGCTTCGAACGATTATAGCGCGACAGCTGCGGAATGTCGCATATCGAGACATGGTCGCCCTGAATGTAGATATCGGTCGAGGTTCGATATTTATAACGGGGGTTAATATCGATGTCATTTCAAAGAGGCCGATTTATAGCGTAAAGAATCTAAAGCCGATTTAGAGGAATTAACCATGCCAGTAAATCTTTACAGAGGAAATTTCGAATCCCTCTTGTCTCATTCGCATAATAGTAGAGCGAAATTTACTCTACGATGTAGTGATATCTATAAAGTAAAATTTCACAAGCAGAAACAAAAAAGATATTTGGGGTAAACGTAGACATTATACTTTACTTTAACAAAATTTTGAATACGTATTTCCTTATAATCAAACTTTTATATATTAAAAACGTAGTTTTCGAATTATTATCATGAATGAATCGTATAAAATTTTTACCCTGTCGACCATAAAAAATAAAGTAACTTTATAAAAAATAATTACGTCACAATTCAAAAATAATGGTTTTTAAAAAATTAAATCATTACAGCACAAAAAGATTGGTTTTTTAAGGATTATGAAACAAAAATAATAAAAATGACATTTAAATGTTACCAAATATTTGTTTTGCCGACATTATTTTATTTAAATAGTCAATAACACAGGCCTGCGATGGTTAGGAAACAGAAAGTAGTACGAGAGTAGTCATTTCTTACATTTTAAGCCCTTGATGTTTAAACTCCTTAAACGCTTAAACCACTTAAACTCTTAAACTCTAAAATCTTTAAGTTTAAGGATTGGTAGTTTAAGCGTTTATGGCTCAGGAGTTTAGACATTAAGGGCTAGGATTTAAAGCTTTAGGTTAATTTCCTGTCAATGAATGTCAATGAATAAGAAATATATCTCCATTTCTTGACTGCAATATATTTATGTATGTCATTTATCCAGTTATTACTGAAACTCTGAAATTTAATTTGTCATTTCTCAGCAAAAAAAATGATATCGGGTTAAAACAATATGGATTTGAAAGATAAGATTTAGTACGTTCATGTAAAATTAGTGCTAACGTTGAGAGAAGTATATTCTAAATACCACCGAAACTCAAATATACAAAAAAAAAAGTTGCAAAACGTTAAAATATCTCGAAATCCTGACGTGATGGAACAATTCTGTTACCAGATTTCGATTCTGCGTGAAAAATTACCTACTCTCCGAGAATAATAGAACCGAGAAAAGTAGAAACTGCTATTCCGGTTTTTGTTTCTTTTTAGACCCTTCATTTCGCAGACCTGTATAATTTTCTATTATATTGAAAGATAATTTTTCTCCTTCTCTAAGAAACTTAAATTTTTTCGTTGTGTCTTACTCTTAAAGTAAGCAAACGTTCAAATATTTTAATTTTCATATACTTTTTAATTTTACCATTTTATCTCAATTACGTCATTTTTGACGTAATTGAATTAAATATATCTACTTTAATATATCTGTTCCTGAAATTTTTGCAATTCTGTACTTTCCTGCTTCATAGATCTTAGAAAATCACTTTACTTCTTCAAAGTGATTCTACGACCTCAATCTTTTTATTCACAGATTCTTAGATCCTTTAATCCTTTGCTTCATATGCTTGCCACGTCAATATTATCATTCACAAATCCGCATGGATCCAATGAAATGTGCGACTACTGATTTCTCCTCTGTTCTCAGAATTGATTTTTATCTAACGAAAATCTTTTGAACCTTCAAAGCTTGAAAATGGAACATTGGATTCTTGTGGATCATGGATATTTGAATCTATTACATTTGGAAGCAACCATCAGCGCAGAAAATAGCAAAGCAAGAGAAAAAGAAGACAAAGTAACGTACTGTTGCGCTTTTACGGAAAGCATTTACGTACAACGCTTTCGAGAGAACTTAATCCTTTTGAATAAAGAAAGGCGCGACGTTACAACTACGCGAACGGCTTTCAAATCTTTTCATGTTCAAAGACGCTTGCTGTCGACTTGCATACAGCATCTATGTGCATGGCGTAGCCAATGGTTGTAGTGCTGAGAATGATGGTAAAATCTTGTCGAATACATCTTGAATCATTAAATTCCACAGACATTCACATTCAATATTTGAATAACATTTTTTCCATTTGCAAATTTTATTACTACGAAATGTTATATTCACATACTAATGGAGTCTAAAAGCATTATTATTCCGATGCATTCGACCTATCCATTTACTAATAAATCATGCCTGATTTCCATCGAACGTGTCCAGGGGGTTGTTTGGAGGTCAAAATTTTTTATTCTTTCATTTTCAGTTATAAAAAAATGTACTTTTCAATCTTGAGTAAATTTTTTGTCCTATAAAATTTGTTTTCCCTTGCTATTATCATGTAAGTAATTTCTGAAATTTTGTTAGAATTTTGATAGAATCCGAATACACTCAAAAAAATATTTTACTGATACAAATAGATTTCTAGGCGTTACAACCAAAAAGTATCGCTATTTTTTGTATCTGCTAAAATATTGTCTGCCACATATAGAATTTATAGCAGCATCATTCTAGCGACACCTTCTAGAAAATTTAGATCTCATTGCCAATAATAAATTACTATATTGCAATATCAGTTTTGATAAGTATAGCTAAAACTACCTTTGTAAGAAATATAGCTGCCGATTATAACTGTAGCATCAAAATAATATAGCATAATCTAGATATTATAACGCAATTGATTTTCCTAAAATTCCTAGTCCTCTTCCCCTGAGTGATAGCAGACACAATCCCACTTTTGTAGCTGCACATAATTGATGACAACAAAGAAAAATATCAGCGCTCGAATCTCGAACCTTGGCCTCTCCTCCAAATTAACTTACCAATTGGTAGACTTCCATTCTGCCACTGAGCCACACAGCCCTGATGCTGGTAGCTTCTCTGTTGTACTTGTAGCAAATTTCTTACACAAATAACTTTATATAGCCTTTTTAACGTATATACCAAGTATATTGCTCAAGATTCCACGTTCTTAACAAATCTTCAATCTAGTCAGAACTAGCGTTTTCGCAAATGCGCTCACAAGAGTTACCGTTGTCACAAATCGCGTCACGCATCATACTAGATGTGCCATAACGCCATGACAGTTTTTAAAAGAGCTAAACGAATAGGCGCATTACACAAACTATATTAGGTCATATATACAAAGATCATGTATATTCATTGGTCTCTCGTTACTAATCTTTTATTTTAATACATTTTAATACATTTCGAACTTTATAACAAGTATGATTGAACATAAACAGATGCCACAAATTTTCCTTCTACAGTTCATAAACTGTTCAGATAAAAATTCTGTCTTTGTCATCTATACCGATTAGATGCAAAACATATACAATATTCGCAATGCTCGCTAATCATTTAACTATTTTAGCTAATTTTTCATACCTAGACAATTTTCGCTACAATTGCAAAATCATTTTTTTGAATGTAGATATAACAAGAAATTCACAACTACACTACTTTTTAATACTATTTTGCCTATGCTTTCTTCAGAAAAAATATAAAAGTCATGATTTACAAAATCTAATATTTTTTCCTACTCAAAATCAAGAACGGAAAAGAGACATTCTAAACTCTAAAATATTTAAAAATAGCATTTCATTAACGCAAAAAAAATGCTGTTTATATAACAACAGAATTGATAATCCTTCAGCAAAAAAAATTCTGGACACATCCATACCGACTTTTATTAATTAATAACAAATATGGTAAAAAATTTTAAGGCACGCATCTATGAAAAACGAAAAAAGATATTGACTACCTATAAACAGCAATCGAAAAGTTTAAACGACGTTTCGAGTAGCGGAAGTTTCCACGATGGAGGAGCGTATCTTCCGGCTTTACTTTCCAACTTCGATAATTTCATATCTCGCGAGAAAATGCCGCATTAGAGAAGTGGAAGCAGAAAATCTCGAGTTAATCCGATCGTCGCTGGCGAGTTAGGAAGCCTAAGGGTCAAACGTCGAAACGTGCCTCCGGAAAGATTCAAAATTTTTGGTTTTAATGACTCAGATGCAACAAAAATTAATTCTTGAATCCAAAAAATTCAACGAGATATGAAAATTAATAACGAAGAACGTAACTATTTGGAGATTAATTTTAGAATAATCAATCTAGTTATTTAAAGACAATTTCCGATTCATGTGTCATGCATGACACAATTCCTCTGAAAATGCGGCTATCACGTTTGTCATTACCGAGAATATTCACGAGATTTCGAATTAACCGAAGAATTGTGTCATTAAGCGCTAATGCAGCAGTGGCACTCTACGTATAATGTGTTTAAATAACGTAATAATATAGAAAATGATTGTATATATTATAATATATAATAATAATTTTATGTAATAAAGACTATTAATTTAGAAAATAATATTGCAGCAACATAAAAGAAATTATATTTGTGAGAAACTTTCATTTAAGGTACAAAGGTCCGAAAATATGAAAGAATAACACGAAAAACGCGGTTGTTGCATTTGTTCTCATTAAGCACGGCAATAGTTGATTACGCGCGAAGAGCTGGAAGAGAAGATGTTTCCCTCCGAGCATAGTCGAGCATGGCTGATGCTCACTTCAGTAAGGACTTAATTTGCAAAGTATCTTGGGGAAATCTTAACCAGACGGCGGCGGCGGCGGCGGCGGCCTCGACTGAAAGCCAAATGAGGGCGATTCTAGTGGAGAGAGGATAGGAGTTGCGCGGCTGTCTAATTTGTATAAAATTTGCTTCTCTTCTCGTCACCCTTCCAACCCTTCCCTTTTCTCTCCCTCCGTGCAACTGCAGACGAACTTAATTTAAGTTGAAAAGTCAACCTCGTACCCATCCACCGCACTTCAAATAGAATCCGCGTTTGCCAACCACTGGATGGACCTTTATCACATGTACAGGGCGAACTGTTCAGCTACCCCCTTTCCCCTCGCTCTTTTAAAAACTAAAACTGGAATTTTAGCAAAAATCGAAAACTTTCGTTAAACCGCTTTTTTTCCATCACTTGACGCTGAACATCAAATAGTATGAATTAAATTAAATTAAATTAATATGAAATATATAAATATGTTAGATATGTCTTTTCTCAAAATTTGAAATTCCCAATTTCCTTCTTTTCATTTAAAACATTTCAAATTATATATTACAAACTAACATAATCTAACATTCTAATTATTTTTATATTAATATCAATGCCAGTTTAATTGACAGTTCCCGGTGTTCTTCGAAATTCAATTCCAAACCAATTTCATCCTTTATCAAGACATAAAATAACGAGAACCTTTCTCACAGTTGTACTCGCGAAACAGGTGTCTCCTTACAGAATTAAGAATACTACTTGGCACCAGAGATAATCGGAAAGTAGACCCGGAGGTAAAATAACTAGATACTATAAGCTCAGTAGTCGACTCCGACA
>Ga0157363_1005463_pt1 | contig 11853 bp, 6 predicted proteins | sample AttsexASBM1_FD_111477 | JGI IMG/M metagenome (GOLD analysis project Ga0157363, IMG submission 111477) | Fungus gardens microbial communities from leaf cutter ant in Ribeirão Preto, State of São Paulo, Brazil - Atta sexdens ASBM1 | ecosystem: Host-associated > Fungi > Mycelium > Unclassified ...
CCTTCAATAATTAACATTTATAGAGACTAACCCTTGAATGAATTAAGAGACTATAGAGAATTTCAAATCTTGTAGTTTTATTTTAAAGTTTTAAGTCTTTGAAATGATTCATATTCGCACAGCAGGATTTTGTCAAATGACAAACAAATCTACACGGCATTATTTGCCTACTGTAACGCTTTTTAATGTAATTTTAAAGATATATTTACACATACAACATTTTATTATAATTTTAAAAGTCTGTCTCTTGATGTAATCGCAATTTGATAGCAAAAATTCACAATTATATAATTGAATTTTTTACGATACAGTTGAGCAACAACTGTATATTTGCTCGATGTATCATCATTTGAATACAGCCTACTAATGCTATAAATGCTATATTTTGACGCATTTAATTGATCAGAAAAAAGAATTTTACTAATTAACCAATTAAAAGAATGCTTCAAAGCATTCAAGTGAACTGTAATTTTTACATTTTAAAAGCTTTGAATCATTGTAACTTTAAAATTAATGACAAAATTTGGTTATAAAAATTGTAACTAACATTTACAAAAATCATCATCAATATGAAAGATTGATTTCTTAATATTTCAAAATATTTAATGAGATTAACATAAACAATTTAATCCTCGAACTCGGTTTTTTGCAATTTATGATCTGAAAAGCGGATGGCGCAATTTGAACCGATCGTCAAATTGTAATCACAATTGTAACGTAGACTAGTAGTTAGTAGTATAATAAGAGACTAGAGTTCTTCAAGTAAGAAATTGGACAACTTCTAATTAGTTTATGGCGGACTGTAAATTTCAATGTTTACACAACTTCTGATTAGTCCACCACATTTTCACGACTTAAGATAGAATGAGATAGATGTATAAGATAGAACGAGATGCGTGGATATCTTATTCAATCTTAACCGAGAAGCACATATTCTTGCATAACGCATAGAACATGAAAAACTCAACCGATCAGAGTTTTTTATTTCATAGAAAGAAAAGAAATGAAGAATTTTAATTAGTTCATTTTCTTACGCTTTAAACATATGCGTTATGCGAAAGTATGTGCTCCCAGTTTTATGCATAATCTATCTCGACCTATCTTAAATAGGTCCTGAAAAATCTGATAGAGCAAACGTATGTGTTCAATCTGTTTATACTTGAAGATCTCTAACGGAGAAAAACACACCAGCGAGAGACTCGAAGGCTACGCAACCACACGTGGCAGCCGCTCGCGAGCATCTGGGACAATCCGCGATTTCGTCGGCCCCGGAGGAGGCTGTACGCCGTCGCGGCGGGGCGTGTTTCTCACTCGACGAACCCCGCGAGCGGAAGGGATGACGGGCGCTCGCACACGGCGCAAGTCGGCCACACGTTCCCGACGCCTGCGGACTCGATTCGCATCGCGTGTTGCCGCCCCCTTTCACCAAAGGGGGGACAGGCCGCGTCTGAGAGGTCCTTCCGTTCCCGCCGCTCGGGTCCCTTGTCCTGTGACACCTTCGCGGGCGTCGCCGCGAAAGCTGGGTGAGAGAGATCCAGGTGCGCAATCCTCACGTCTTCCACGCGTCGTTCCTTCTCGTCGCTCTCATACCTTTCACCCCCTCCGATCTCCCTAACGTCTCTCTCCCTTCCAATCGCTCTGCTTTTTTTTGAGCCGCTCTCCATCTCTCTCCCGAGAGAGTAAGAACACGCGCACACAAATTGAGAGCCAGAAATGTGCAGCGGACCGAATATTTTCACACACGAGTCGCGAAGGTTTGCCAAATTCGATTTCTGCTTCTTGTTTAAGATTAATTGGAAGCGATAAAGGATAAATTGTGAGACGACAGCTGCCTGAATTTACAGATATACAGATATACAGAGTAACATATATACAAGAATAAAAAAAATATACTAATTAATATTAGTATTACATAGTTAATAGTAAAAAAAGAGATCTAATATTGAAGATTAAATTGTTTATGTTTAATCTGGTTTCAATCTTTTCAAATCTTAAAAAATCAATATCTTTTATATTGATGATTATTTTTATAATGTTATTTATAATTTTTATAATAAAATTTGGCTATTAATTTCAAAACTACGACAATAATTTAAAGATTAAAAAAAATTTTATGCCAGAATTATGTAGAAAAGAAAAAAAAATGTGCGTATTTAAAATTAAATGTTTTTATAAATAAAAGAATACGCAGATGTGTTTAATGAACAATTATTAATGTATTATAACAAATTTTGACTCTTTATATATGTATATTCATGTAAAATATATGTTTAATAATAAAATAAATAGAAACAAATAAATATTACAAAAAGATATAAATTATCAAATTATATCTAAATTGCTAAATATTAGAAAAACTGTTTTTGCTTCACACTTACAGATAAATAAAAAAATTTCATGATTTGCATAATAATTTGTTAAATATGATTACGTCAAAATTTCGCATTTACTTCGAAAGGTATAATTACATTATTTAATATCGTTCTTATGCAACGATAATAACAGTTTAATTATTTTGATCAAGGTTTAAGCAAACTTTATCAAGATTATACGACAGATTCGAGAGAATTTTTCAAAGATAGATAAGAAAGTGTACACAATTACTTACCGATAGAAACATCGCAGGTAAATGATAAATTAATATTGTTATAAATATGATGTAGCATTATTCAGTTACAGGTGTGATGCAGAACGAGACGACTAGTTATCTACAGTGCATTTCCTGTTATATACGAATGTATTCTATAAAAATTACCATGAAAGTTGCCTTCGGCTTAGTAGTTTAATTAATTTTCAAAATAATCACTGACTATTGCATATCCGCTGTCATAGTGCAAATGGAAAGGCCGCTTCTTTTATTTATTTTTTTTTTGTAAACATGCGATATAAATCACTCACTAAAAACGCAACGATTAAATTGGCAATTTATTCTTATCTGGTTACATTCATTTCATCTTGTTATCTTGACACGCAATCAATTCAATAAGTAACGAAGACAAAAGACAGAAAGTGCAAAGTAGCTTAAATGCGTGAGAAAGACTTGGAATAATGCAAAATTAATGAGAGGAACCGTACAATATAATAAGAGCAGTCTGCTGATTTTATAAAACAGTCCTTATAAAAAACTGAATTTGGAATTATATAAAATGTATTGTTTGTAAAATAAATATGTACCAAATACAAAATTAAAAAATTTTAACAACAAATAACAATAAATAATAAATATTATCATATTTCTTCCTCAATTACTTTGTTATTAAAATTATTTTTTGTTTATATTTCATAATTTAAAAGTAATATTAAAAGTAATATTAAAATAAATGACGTATATCACAAAATTGAACTGTAATTAGCATTACGCTTTTTAATTTTTTTTCTATTAATTACTTCGCAATTAACGTAGTGAAACAGAATTGTCTTTTTTGAAATAAACTTTGAAAAATTAATTTGTATTACAAGATTTTCCAAATTTTTGCTTCTTCTAAAATGTACTTTTTTTTATCTATACTCCTCAAGCTATAATATATGATACTCTTTTTCTCAATGCTTCACTTATTAAAAAAATTTCACGTTTTGCACTATTATTTCGTAGATGAGAAACATGCTTCCGCAAAAGGATACGATGGTATAAACAAAAAGTCCATGTAATAAATATATTATTTATTTAACTTCTATATTATTATAATAATAATCAGTTGCAGTATATTTAATCTATACTTATAAAGAAACGATCCAAACTGTCCTTCATTGATTTTGATTTTGAAGAATTGCAGAACAGCAAAAAATAAGACATGTATCTTTTTATCTATGGATGCTTTCTTGTAATTAAGATTAAGACAAACCTTATATATTTTTAATCAATTATAATCAAATTATATTTAATCAAATATCGATTAAAATTGTATATGAAAAAAATCTTTCAAGAGAAAAATGTTACGATATGTGTTTACTCTTTCGCAATTATGTATTTGTTGAAAAAAAAAATTTTTTTTTAATATATTCCCGCTTCTCTCCCATTATTATAAATTATTGACTCGCGAACGGTTGTTCTAACTTTTAAATATACACATGCAAAAGGACATATAAAAATACATGTGTCTTATTTTTAACTGTTATAATAAAACTCATTAAAATCGATGAGAGACCGTTCCAATTGTTTCTTCAATAATCAATAATCAATATAACATAATCAAGATTTGACTTGGGTGCGACATGAAGCGTCTTTGCATATGTCTTTGTATATGGCATTGCATATGTGTGATTCTGTCGAATAATATATCTCTGTATGTATTATATCGAATCAAAGGCACAATTGGTGTTTTTGAACAAACAACAGTAATTGACCTACATGTTCCTCCGTCGTTTTCTAATTGCGATTCTACTCTGTTTCGAATTCAGCAAAAATCGTCAATTCTAAGATGTCAAAATTATCCCCAAGACTTTGAAAGAATGAACGAATGAATTATGTTGGCGAGAAGTCACATCGCAATTTTATCATCAGAGCGTCATAATTGTCTTCTGTACGATTGCTATTCTAGAAATCGAGAAATCGAGATTGCTATTCTAGAAATCGAGATAACGTCGTTTTAATGTAGGCCGAATCGTTTTAGATGTATCTTTCAACAATAGTTAATGTTAAATTACAAATTTACGTTCAAGAATCTAAATTGGCACTTAATTCGTTTCTGTACTTGGCGAAGATGAATATGAACTCGAAGACCCATGCAATTTACAACGAAATGACGCATGACTCTATTTTATTGACCGTCGTTGCGGTTGCAGACGCGTTACGTCTGATCTGGACGTTGGTTCGGCTTAAACCTCGACCTTATAAGGTGAACCGGGGATGTGATCGTCACCCCACTTGACGATCACGATGTACTCGCCCCGCTCACGCACCAGGTAACTCACGTTGTAATTGTTCCGGCCTGTGTGCTTTACGAAGACCTCCTCACATGGTCCTTTGGGCCCGTACACACCCACATAGAGAATATTATTACCTGCAATTATGACACTTATTAACAATTTCAAGTAATTATTCGAAAAGTTAATTAACTCTCATGCTAGTTGCACATTGTTTAAATTATCATCTAGATTTACTCATTAAAATATATAAAATATAAATACACTGTCTAAAACTTTTAGACTGTTAAATATCATTCTGAAGAGTGAAATCTCACTCTTAAAGATTGAAAACTGAACTACTCTTTTTCAAGACTAGCTCAATTTTCACTCTTTAAAGTAAGATCATTTTAAAGAAATTAGAGTGAAATGTAATCAATAAGTTAACGATGCTTAATTATGAGAAATATATTTTTATATATTTATATGAATCGATAACAAACGAGATTGCGATTACATACCAGCGTCTCCCGCATGCACAGTAAATTGATTTTGTTTTCCTAAGTAAGCTTTCTTGAGGCCCATGCCTTTACTCGTCACCTTGCCCGCATCAGACTTAAACAATGGCAATACCGGTCCAGTCTGCTTGCTTTTCGATATCTTTTGCACGGTCTCTACAACGATCGAACTTGTCTCTTGCGCGCCTCTCTCCGCCAAATCCGCGCCTGGAATAGACAGTATTTATTTTTTCCAATGCCGCTCTTTAAGTTTTGTTGCATAATTTATAAATTAACATTTTAAAAATACAATAATTTATAAATTGTATTCTTAAACTTGCTAGAATAAGTTAGAAATTAATGTATACTTGGAATATTAGAATAAGTTATGCATTATTGCAAATAAAGAATACGTACCTGTGCAAGGAACCTTGTACGGTGAACCGACGATGTGGTAGCCGTTGTATTTGATGCTGATATAATAATCGCCTGGTACCAAAGGCGTGTACCTGACCTTATAACCCTCCTCGACTTCAGTACAGTCCATAGCGACCTTGCTGGGTCCATCCACAGTAACTCCCAGCGCTCCGCTACCCGCATTGCAGGTATCGATGATGAAATCGGTTTTTTGACCGGTCTTGATCTCCTTTAGACCATTGCCATAGGCGTGCAACGCCGCTGGATCAGCATCCACTTTACCAACTTTGACACGATATGGACTACCCGATATATGCACTCCGTTGAACTTAAGATGGATTTGATGGATGCCATTCTCCGTCGGCATGAATCTTACCGAATATGTGTCCGCATCAATACTCTGGATGAAGCAATCGTCCTGGGTGCCACTTGGTGATACAAGCTGAAAGGATAATTAATGCAACTCAGAAGATCAATTTTTAACCCTTAACTATAATCCTTAAGCTATAAAAATTACACCTAAGTTTTAAACTTTAAAGTAAGCGTTCTGTTTGAAGTACAGAATACAAATGAACATCCGTATTATAACCACTAATAGAAAAAAGTTATAAAGTTTTTCAAAAATTCATCTTCACATGAAACTTATTAAAGTTTGTTTTTGAGAATCTTTAGTGAACTTTCTTATGAATAACGTATGAGTTAATAGGGCAATGAGCGTTTAACTTTTCATCGTATAAAAATAATTTCCATAATTTGTTTCCTCTCGTCAAAATTTGTGAGCATTCTTTATTTCAATTTGATAATTTTTTATTATTATTTTTAATTACAGAAAATTTATTTTGATATTATTTGTATTATTTTGTACCATGTTTACATATTCTGTACACAGTATATATATCCAATACAAATACGAAAAAAATTAAATTAGCGGAGTCAAAATGGCACAAGTTCTAGTATCGAATTATGCATTGTTTGTAAATACAAAATCTTTTCTCGATATTTTATATTATAAATACAAAATCTTTTCTTGGTTATTGCATATTTCAAAGCATTTAGTTTCTTTCTATATAAAAATGTTGTGCTACTTCGTACGTGGACTCGTGTCCAAAGGTTAAGTACTATATCATATATGACATCATATGACTCAATGTTTTTCTAGTGGATCGTTGAGTCGCAAAAAGCCGAGTTGAAGAAAATAAAACAGCATGACTTTCAAACGAGCGACCACCAAGAGGTACCCTTTCGAGGATGACGGAAACATTACCATTACTTTGTGTCGAAATCTTCCATCTGACTCATCCAGCTATGTGCATGTGGCGATCAGTAAAAATACGTTCGCGATCCCACCTACGCGGTCTGATGTAGTGGCGACTATTTCACAAGCGCGCGAGTTATTTACGGCGTTCCTCCTCTCTTTCGCAAAGAGATGTATCGTGATGAGTTAAACTCGCGAAAGTCACTCCTCGAAGGACCTCGTTACTAATGAGGAAAGGACGATTTTACCTTTCCATCCAGTTCACCCTTGGCACCGTTCTTGCGCACCAGGAAGGTGCATGGCTTGTCGGGCTGCACTCCACTTTCGGGAAACTGTGCGACCTCGAGTTTGTGTGCATCGCCCATCGCTGGTGAGATGTAAACCTTGTGCGGCGAGTCAGGGATGTGCTGATCGTTGAACTTGATTCCCACCCTATATTCACCTGAAAACAAGCAATGCACATTTTAATAAATTAGTGGATTAATATAGAATTGCTAGTATAAGGCTTTTTAAATAGTAAGCACATAGTCCCCCATATTTTCAAGGAAATATAATATAACGCATAATCAATTCTGATTTATATTTTTTTGTTTATTTAATGTTCCATTTCAATCAATATAAATTTTAATCTTGGTTCAATTAACTTTTCATTTTCTAGTTCTAAGAATTAAAAAAAGATGAAGAACAAGTTGAATCGAGATTAAAGTTAATCTTCATCACTGGTAGAAACGGACATTATTTAATTAAAAATTGACTTTTAAAGTAGTAATAGTTTTTGTTTTGAAATATTTTATATAATATAATATAGTAAAGAAAAATAAAATAACTAAAATATATCGTAGGCTGTTACTTCAAAATTATTAATAAATGATTAAAAAATAAAATTTATGTGAAAATTGAGGATATCTATAAAGTAGCCATGTTCATTATTTCCGAATGAAACGCGATGGCTAAATAAATCACGGAACGTTCAAAGCGAACTGTGTTTTCAACAAATCAGAAGGAAAAGTTCAGGGAAATCCATCCAAGGATCGAACTAACCATCGCCTTGTTGAGATTCCTGTGACTCGTTTCCGGTCAGGACGATCTGCGTAGTGGCTGTGAAGGTAGCCATCGACCCCGGACTACGTCACGGATTTCGCCGAAAATGAAAATCCAACGTGAAGGAAACACGTGGAGTCTTGGCGGGCGAAACAAACGAGGAGGAAATCAGGAATAGTTGGAAGGATTCGATCGAGGAAGGGGAATGGAAAGCGCAAGAGAAAAAAGAAAAGGAGCGAAGAGGAAGTAAAAGAGTGGAGAAGAAAAAAAGAGACGAACGATCACAGCTGTAACCGAAGGTTGGTCGCGTACCACTACTTTTCCTCAGGTCGATCCTGATCTCGATTCGTCGGCGAGCTTTCTCCCCCCCCCCCTCATTCCTCACATCCCCGTGTTTCTGTTTTGCTCGCGCCCCCGTACCCCCATCGGTTTCCCCACCGCATCAAAATCCGCTCCTACAGGGTCCAAATATAACCATCGCGTGCTAATCTGCGTCCAGCCACAAGTAGCCAACTGCGGGGCCAAAATATGGATTCGCCTTAACAAATATAGACGGTGATATTTCGGGAATCGAGAAAGAGGGAGAGAGGAGGGGGGAGGGAGGGAGAGAGAGAGAGAGAGAGAGAGAGAGAGAGAGAGAGAGAGAGCTGAACAATCAACAGAACAGGAGAGAGGGTTTGGATGATAATGGATCAACGAACAGTCGAGTCGGATTCATTAACACTTTGTGAATGACCAACATTGATCTACGTTCGTAACTATGGTGCACATGTAAACCCGACCGCATGTAAATACATGGCATTCCAATATTAACAGAAAACTTACAATAATAATTATACTTAGATGAATTAAAATTTGTTAAAAATTTGCAAAAATCAGTGACTACAACACAGATACTTAAGACTAAAAAAAAGGTACATTATCTACTTTATCAAGTCATTTATGGTCTTGATATAAAAAAAATACTTTGACAAAATATTTTATATATATCAAATTATATTTAAAAAATATTATTAATTGTTTAAGATTAAAAATACTATGCAATCATGAAACAATCGTAGAATAATTGTTAGAAAAAAGATAGCTAAAAAAAGATGTCGACTCCCAAAAAATTTTGGAAATCGATAGCATTCTATTTTTTTTAGTTTATAGAATTTTTGTAAGTAGAGTAACATTTCGTTTTACAGTCTAAGAAATATTTAAGTATAATTTAATTATCGCGTGATTAAACCCAACGAACGCCCGTCATGGGTGATTTAGTTCGTGTGAATATCGTTGGCAATCCATAAAATTCGTACGGATAATTTTGGAACGCTCGTGAGTCATTCGGCCAACAGTACGCAATCGATTAGACGCGTGCGGCGAATAATCTATCAAAGTGTAAAGTATGCATAAATATCGTTTAACAGAATTTATTTAGCGAATAAATTTATAAATACTTAGGAATCGATATTACCGTCTTTCAAGGCGTAAATTATCTTCAATTAGATTCATACTAGTTAAGAATGGATTGGCAAAAGTCCATCTTTACACTATATTGTAACATTTTATGGATACTTCAAATGATGGATTGGTAATTCGTAAATGTTACAGTTCCGAATTAGGTTAGAAACGTATAATTCGCGCGTGCAATGACTTTAAACACAAATATTGCTTCATTTTTCATAGAATTTTGTAATGGCCACTGGCAGAAGAGAAATACAAGGATCATGGCCTTCTTTAGATCCAGAAGTATTTTTTTAATTTAAGAAACTTCTAAATATAGAAATCATAGATCCTATTATATTATTCTTTTTTTGTGTTAATGTAATTCTAAATAAAATGTTTTATAAATTATACATTTAAATAATATTTTTTTAATATAATAATTCGAGGCATTGAATGGCCTGCTGCTCGGTGCGATTGTAAATTTGGATTCAATCCTACATGCGTCCACATATGCGATTTTTCATCACGAAGGAGCTGAAAATGACTCCACTTGATGATTAAGACATCTTTCACTAGCGCCGTTCGGATTCAGCGTTAAACTGTATCCCATATATCAAATATATCTCCCGTATTGAACTTTTCATATTTGACTTTAAAAAATTTTCGCTTGCAGCGAATCAATGATCATTTCTTTGACAAATTTCTGAATCCGCCAATGGCTATGGCGACGATAGCTACCGCGTATAAGCAAAAAGAGAATACACTCATAGCTTACCAGGTTCACTAACGACGTAGCTAACGTAACAACTGCCGTCCTTGCGATCTTTGAAATCTATTTGTGCCTTGCTAGGCCCCTCGACGGAGACAGCAAGAGTACCCGCGCCCGCTTCTCTGGTCCAGATGTTGAATTCGCATGGTTCGCCTTGCTCTCCCCTTTCTAGACCGGGTCCACCTGCGTGAACTCTGTGCGCACCACCGTCCCTAAGCGGACCTACAGTAAACTGGAAAGGCGAGCCAGGGATGTGCATGGACTTGTAACGCACGGATACCGTGTGCACGCCCAGCTCCTTAGGCACGAATGCTACCGCGTAGATGCCATCCTCGGCCTCTTTGATCTCAGCATCTTCAGTGACACCACCGGGTGACGTGACAGTGGCGGCGAGATCAAAGGACGTGATACCAGGCATCTTGAAGGTCAATTTGCATTGGTTGCCGACCTCGGTAATTGGCACAGCCTCTCGTTGTCTTTGAATCTTCTCTCTCTGTCGGTTGCTACCCTCTCCGCTAACTTTAACGGTGAATGGCGAGCCCTCGACGTGATGGTCCGCAAACTTCAAATTCATGATGTAATAACCAGGTTCGGTAGGCTTATAGGAGATGTTAAGAGTGCCGTCCTCGTTGTCCTTGCATTGGATCTCGGCTTTGCTCGGGCCTTCCATCGAAAGAGAGAGACCACCAAAACCAGCATTCCTCGTATCAATCGAGAATTTGTTCTCCACATGGGTCTTACCCTCCTTCAGACCGGGACCGGAAACTTTAACTTTCTTTGCATCACCAACCTCGCGATCCTTCACGTCGATCTTGAAAGGGGAATTCGGTATGTGCTTGCCCATTCTCTTCACGCTCACGATGTGCTCGCCTGCTTCACGTGGCGTAAACGACACACACATGTTACCGCTTCCCGGCATCTTCTTTAGGAAACACGGCTCCTCCAGACCGCTGGGTGCCGTGATAGATGCATTTAGAGATTTGATATCAGCATCGGACACCTTACCCGGCAGCTGCACTTCGCTAGAAGAACCTACAGAGATCTGATTCCTCTTACGGCCCTCGCCTAAAAACAAATTTTTAATTGTTTTAATTTTTTCATTATAAAAAAATAAAAATCAAAATTTTAGAAACAAGGAGTTATAGGGATACATAATATATTAATATATACATAATATATTAATATATATTAACAAAAAATTCAAAATATTATTAGAATAGTAATAATAAATTCTTATTTAATAGTTTCAATTCTTCAGTTTTATAAGAAATAAAAATTAAAACACTCTTGTGCGTACGAGACGAGATTTGAGACCGAGATCACTTGTAACATTCGAGAACAATACCGAGATCTAGCATAACGAGATTGAAATTGTTTAAAATTCTCGTTGAGATCTCGTCAATTTTTTACAAATGTTTAAAGTTGTCTCACCATTTCATTTTATTCACATTAGTTTTATTTAGAAATAGCACATAACAAAAAACATCGTTTATGACATCACAATTTAATATAGTCGTGGCGACTATCTCAGAATCATTGATATAAATTATATATTAAAATCTTATTCTTCATATTATTTTAGGAATAATGGTAAGATAGAAGTA
>Ga0157363_1005464_pt1 | contig 11851 bp, 7 predicted proteins | sample AttsexASBM1_FD_111477 | JGI IMG/M metagenome (GOLD analysis project Ga0157363, IMG submission 111477) | Fungus gardens microbial communities from leaf cutter ant in Ribeirão Preto, State of São Paulo, Brazil - Atta sexdens ASBM1 | ecosystem: Host-associated > Fungi > Mycelium > Unclassified ...
ATTGCTCCTTTGATATATCTAACAGTAAATGTAGACTCGCGTAAATTTGCCACCGATATTCCGAAGGAAACACATGAGGAGGGAATTAGAAAGTCTCGCGATTTTCAGCGTGTCTCGCGGGCGAACGCGTGAGAGATTGCATCTGGATGGGCCTTAAAGAGTCCCGATTTTGCGAGAACGGCGAACCTTTTCTCTTTCTCGTGACCGACTTTGGACGTATTGTTCGTTCTCGTCATGAGCAAGAGAGAGCCGTTCCGCGGCGAACAACAATCGTAACGCCTCAAAATCGCACGCCCGCGATAGCGAGAGAAAGTATCGGATTGTATTTAAAATAAAACATTGATCCGAGTATCCGGCTGCGAGCATTTCTTGCAAGGACAGCAACATGCGAATAAAAATTACTAGCATAAAAAAGCTATTAAAGCTAGCATTGAAGATTATCTTCAGAAAGGATAACAAGATAATAATTTCTTGAGACAATCTTATTGCATTCTTATGCAATAAAAATAAAACAATATTAAGATTAAATTGATAATTTCTATTCTTCTTCCTCAAATTAAATAAGATTAGTTTCAAAGTACATCATTTATATTCATACACATTTAAATAAAAAACTAAATAATGTAAATTAAATTTGAGATAAATTAAATACATTTTTGAGAGTTAAATTGTTTCCGTCTTCAATGGTATATTAGGTAGAACAGTGGTGACCTACAGAAATGATTAAAACTAACTAACTAAATAATTCCAATTGGATATAATTTGATATTATAAATTTAACAATATTTACCCGATGTTATAAATCATATAGTATAATATTTTACACAAAACCGACGTCTAAGATTATTCTAGGCTTAATTTTCAATTAAAAATAAAATATTTCTTTATTAACGAGTAAATATGATTATTTCTATGTCGATCCTATTTTACGATAAATCGACAAGCATTTATTAATAGCATTAAATCTGGAAATCCTTTTTGTGAAGATTGCAAATTAGAGATTAGAATTCAATCAACTAGAACAAAATAGATTGAAATTAAAATTTGATTGATCAAATTCTAACCTTCAACCACAATCCTCCTCATTCTCTAATAGTAAATGTAGTTTAATATAGACTTTAATATATACTGCACCTGTATCTTCGGAATATTAATTACTTTATAATACAGCAGAAAATATCAATAAATATATGAATGAAATGTATCGGTTATACATATCTAGTTACAGATAATTATATCTTTTTTCAAAATTTCATAATGAATCTTTGAAAATAGAGTTTTCGCAATATCGTGTAGATACGGTAAATGTTAATTTAGTGGAAAGTCGAAACTGCACATGCGCAGTTCTATTTTTCACTAAATAACGAGACTTTAACGTTTACCATATTTGAATATACGGTATTGCAAAAATTCCCTAATATTAACTTCGATATTTCATTTAAAGAGCTAATTATTTTAAATATCGCATTAAATTTTTACGAAATGCTGTGTAACATAATTTAAGAAGCGATAATAAAATAATCAACTTTTAAAAATTGAATACTGAAGCTATTAAAAAAATTAATAATGACGCGACACTTTTAACATTGTTGCACTTTTAAGAGTGCGAGAATGAATATCGAGCTTCAAAAGTTTCAATCGCGCCTTCAGACTTTAGTGGCTAATCTTTCAAGATACCACGCAAGGAGGAATCGATCTTTATAGTTAACTTCAAGTGCTCCATTCAACAGCGTTGTCGCGCGCGCAGAATTAACGAGTCCTCATGGCGGTCCCGCGACAAAGTGCAACGCGCCGCTGCACTTCGCAGCGGCAACGATGGCGTCTCGTCTCGTCTTGTTGTTGGCAGCAATGGGATCCGCGGCGACCTACTTGGCGTACCTCGACCCCCTCGCGCATCGATTCAAACCGAAATTATTTCCGACCGATTATTGTTCAACCACCAACCCCTGCCGGTGGACGCCTCTCCTTAAGCGCGTTTCCGAAATAGAAAATGGATGTATTTTTAAATTAGACTGTAGAAATTAACATCTTGACAATATAGACTTCTTCCGCGCTAAAGAATTTTCGAAGATCAATCCCCTATTTTATCTTAGATTAAATTAGATTGTCTTCTAATCTGCAATTTCTATTCAAATTGATACGAAATGTTATCTCCAGAATGCGAAAGATCAAAACGGATTGGACATTGATTGACGTTACACACACAGAAAAATATATATTGTAGTTCATATGTCCACAAATCTATCATAAATTCATCACAAGTATCAAAGAGTGATCCCAAAAATCGCTCGTTGTTTGAGCCTTTTAGAATTGAACTGTGTGCTAAATTTTACTTTATATTGAAACATTACAGAGAAGTTTGAAGTTAAGGTGGTAATTTTTATTAGAGTTGATAATGTAAAAGAAAACGGATTTTCGCATAGAAGTGATATAATACGTGACCCCCCCCTCCTCTCCAGCTACTAGATAACAATAGTCACTTCAATCTGAAACTTCTTTGTAATTAATATCTCATTATAGGATATCATTTGGCATACAGTCTAAAAATTGAGGGCAAAAAACGTGCGAAAAGTTCCTTTTACAGGGTCACTCTTTTATTTTAAAATATTTTGAATCTGATAAGTTTAATATATATTTCAATTAAAATTAAAACAAATTCGATTTGCTTTTCATATACAGTCGCTTCTTGGATTTTATATTTTTTAAAAAAAATTAATAAATTCTTGAGTACATAATGTCTTTTTTAAATATGTTTCAAGATTATTATCAAGAAAATATTCTTTGTTAAATAATCATTACTTAAAATGAAAAAATTAATTGAGTAATTACTGTTCTTAGCAGAATAGAATGTTTTTTTTGTGCATTTTCTGTATGCGAATTTCGTGAATATCGATGGGAAAAATCGAGCTCTTTTGGAAACGAATACATCGATATCTTAGAGGCACTGCATTTCTGCATCGTAAATTTCTTTAGGCGCGGCAAATGACAGCGCGAAGGAGAGCCTATTACGCATTTATATGTTGGAAACAATGACCTCATCGTGTTGAGCGTTACTATGAATTATTTACGATCACGCGTGGAAAACTTCTTTGTTTCCGAGTTACTGTACGATATACATATGTAGATTTAAGTATTACACCGATGTGCACTTAAGGAAATATAAACTATCCTTCTTAATAAAAACTATCCTTCTTAATAAAAAAAAAATAATTTTAATGTCTTCATTAAGTGAAAGACTATAAACCTCGATTTCGTCGAAAAAAAAACTGTGAAAAAATGCCTGGATTACAGCGAGATTTTTTGTTTCCACAATTAAAATTTTGTTGACATAACACAATTATGTTATATCACATATATGATATTCATATTTTCATCGGTAATTACGAGATAGCCACTTCGTGATTGATCTTTACCAATGTAGATTAACTTTATAATCTCGGTTTAATTTATTCTTCATCTTTTCCTCTAATTCTTAAAATTAAAAAAAAGATATAGAATTAATTGAACCAAGATTCAAGTTACACTGGTAATGTAATAGACATAAGAATGACGAATTACGTAAAAGTTTCGTTGCGAGTAATTTCGCTGATTAAAATTAATCGGAGTTCGGTCGAGGTCGCCTTGAGAACTTAAATGGATCGCGTCTTCTTATACGCTTATATGGCGAAATCCGTAAAGTTAGCGCATTCTATTTTAATATAACAAAAAATAATGACAGTTCCAGTAATAGTTTCCGTCAATTGTCATAGTTCCTTCAAAATAAAAAAAAAGTTCTACATTTTTATACTAAAAAACTAGCACATCACAATTTCCAATTTTGATTTTTTTTTTTCTAAACAATGCGCAACTTTTTTATTTTCATAAAGAACTATGAAACTATGAAAAGTGCTACTAGAACTGTCATCATTTTTCTTTATATTAATAGAATGTTGTACTAACTTCAAAGCTCCATATAAATTTAGGTTACGAACACCATTCTATTAATATAAAAAAGAAAAAAAAATAATGACAGTTGCAGTAACATTTTTCATAGTTCTATAGTTTCTTATAAAAATAAAAAAGTATTGCATCTTTCATATCAAAAAACTAAAATTAGCACCTCATTTTATTTTCAATTTTGGTTTTTTAATATAAAAAAATGTGGAAGCTTTTTTTATTTTTATAAGGACCTATAGAGCTATGAAAAATCTGCTGGATTTATCATTATTTTAAATATTTCTCTCATCAATACAATGTCGTGTGCTAACTTCACAGATCCCCGCGGTGCTATCAATTGCTCGCATTACTCGCTCGCCCGTCGTTTACAACGAACGGATCGCGCATGACGCTTCCGCTGACCCCTTCGGGGTCTGCTCTCCCGATGGTCGACGTTACAGGAAAACGATGTTGCTCTCGCGCGCGTGCGCGACTTCACGGCACGCATTCCGTCGCCGTGTTAGCCAGCCTAAGCTTGACTGCCGCGCAAACGTCACGGATGCAGGATCGGACTTGATACAGCCAACTTATCTCATCATCGCGAATCACTTAGGAAGGATTCGTAATACGATCTTACATTTAAGATTGTCTCGGATACGATCGCGAGACGCTGTATGATCGTTTCATTGGCTGGATGGAATCTTAAGATCACACCTAAAATCCAATCGATCTTAGATATAAGATCGATCTATCTGTAACTACTGCACTTAATTAAAATTTCTAAGACCATTACGATACCAGGTCTGTAAACCCCATTTAATTATGTTAATTAAAAAACACTAATTAATTTGAAAGAATCAAAATGTATCTTTTATGAAAAGAGTTAAATACTAAATATACTTTATTAAAAGTAATCTAAAATTTGCGCATAAAGAAAATTAAATTTTTTTGATAAAATAATTTATAAATGAATTTGAATTTATATATTAGATCGTCAATTCCGAAGTTTTTAATCTCTTACATCGAGATACTTCTAAGAGTCAACAAAAATCTTGCGACGCATATACGCTTACGGATGAAAATGGAGAATAAATATTATTAAAGATCGAAACGTTGCTGTCTAAGACTATTCTCTATTCCGATTCTTTTCAATCGATTAGCATCCTTACTCTCTAAATCTTTTAGAGTGAATCTTATTCTAAAGAGTGAAATCTTAAAGATTAAAAATTGAGCCAATTTTTTCAAGACCAGCTCAATTTTCACTTCTTAGAGTGAGATTTCATTTCAAAAAATATAAAGAGTAGAACTTTTATAGAAAAAATAAATATAAAATATAGTAATTTTTAAGAAATCGAATGAAACGAGCGAACATAAGTCAAGTCTCATCCTGGGGATATACGGATGTTCGAATCCGTTCCTGTGTTCACAGCATGGATGATGGCACAAGAAGGGGAGAAGAGGGAGTGTAGCGGGAGGAGAGAGCAAGAGAAGAGGCCACTTAATGGCGAATACGCATATATACATGTAAATCGCGTGTCAGCCTAGGCCATCTAATGATTCCAGCATTATCCACAGGCAACCGCAGGCAATGTAAATCGAATGACAGTCCCACGCTGCCATAGCGAGAGTCATTAAAGATGCAGCATTAGAGCACTCGGATGGAAAATGGACTACCACTCGCAAAACAGAATATCCGATTACGCCGGACATAGATACTTTCTCGAAACATAAACTTTTCGTATTTACTTGAAAACATCCAACATTTATCCGCGAACCGAGATGAATTTAATGCCTATCCTAGTTTACAAGATTTACAGAATTTAGAATCAAGACGCTTTTAATAATCCTCATCAAGATTCTCGCGCTATCCGCAGCCAACTTCGCGTCTTATTCTTCAGATTCAAACGGAGTACAACTTTATTAATTAAATGTACTTGTGATATTAAAAATTCTTTATCCAGTCAGAATCATTCCTGATGATAATTTTTACCAGGAATATTTTTTTTTCCAAAAAATCGATAAAGCACAAAGGATAGCGTCTGGAAAAATTTCTAACAAGGGAGACTCCCTCGAAAGTTGGTAGGTGTGGTTTTTTTTTTTTTTTTTAACAGCTTGCGCTGGCCGGAAAATATCGATTGCGCGGATACGCGGTTAGATACGCGTCATCTAGACACTTTCGGGTATATAGTGTATCCGCATGCTCCGCGCACCTCGCTATTCTCCACCCTCCCACCCCCTCCGGCCGAATGCACCTATGACTAGTTCCACGCCGTTGAATAAACGTTCCGTTTCTCGGTCGCTCTCACTTCTTCCCCGCCGCTTGTCTCCTCCGTCCTCACCCCCCTCGACCCTCTACGTCCTCGTCTCTCCTTCGTCCCCATCCCCCCCGGTTCTCCATCTTTCTCGTAGCACGCGCATGGGTATGCAACGGCGTGCAGTGAGCCGTACACAAAGGCCTGATTGCCGGACACCCGGTGAAATATGCCAGTCCCCGCCAATAACCGGTATCTCGCTACCCTCTCTTCACTTTTACGCTGTCTTCGCTGTGGATTCACGGAACGACGACAGGGTGGAGGAAGGAGATGGAGAACGAGGGACAAGGAGGGAGAACATGGAAGCATGGAATCATGGTGGGGGAGGAACAAGAGGGACGAAACATCGATGGAAGTATATCGAGATACAAGGGACAATGTGACGCGAGGTAGATACTGATGCTATCATAGGAAGGATGAAGAAAAGAGATACAGAAAAAGAGAGAGAAAGAAGAGAACCCGTACTTGTTAAAATTAGTTTTATTCAACACTTTGGGATTGGCCACAGTTGCGCATTGAAACGAATAAGCGGCAATAATCGCATGGAATGGGTAGAATTATGAATAAAAAGAGAAGAAAAAGAATAATGTAATTGGAAAATATTTTTTTAATTTCTAGGAAACATCGTTTTGTCGAAAACAACATTGAATTATATAAATACATAACTCATTGTTTTACTTGGAGATTTTTACAATTTATTGTACGAATTTAAATCGTATGTTTGCAGTATAGTATGTAGTTTCTTATTCAATAAAATAAAATTAAATATATAAGCCTGAGTGAGAGAGAGAGAGAGAAAGAGAGAAAGTATTCTCGGACACGCTTGTTCCGGCATTCGCGTGAGTTGTTTTCATGATATAGTTGTGCGGGTAGTTCGATCGAAGATAAGCGGAGTGTAGGAGGTAAAGCTAGGTAAGACTCCTAGGGCAGCAACGCGATACTGAGAAGTACCAACGTTACCGCATGAAAATCACGCTTAATACTCGCTCCTATATTCATGTTATTCTACAAATAAAAGCTCTTTTGCGACGTAGGTAACTAAAATAAAAAATGAAATCCAGGGTAGATGTTACTGAGGAACAAAATACAAATTTCTTGCTCAACGACGTTGCTTGGAGAGGTAATCCATTTTTTATTTAGATTAATTGAATTCTAATCTTTAATCCGCAATCATTAATCTTCAATGTACACTAAGAGAAATGTTTCATCATGTGATTTACAAAGAATTTCTTACTTTTATTATTACTCTAATCAAATTTTGATTAAAGAACGAAATTTCTAAATTAAAAAATAAGAACGTTTTTATAAGTTAAAAATTTTGTTCTAATAATCAAAATTTGATTCTAATAAAATGTCTAAAATCAAAAGAAAATTTTTGTCACATACAAAACATTTCTCTCAGTCCGGACTCAATGTAATTTCAAGCTCGAAATGCTGCGATAGTTGGCGATGCATTTCGATGTCCAGCGTAGACTTGAGTGGCATTCAAGCCGCGAGAACGTACATGTTCGCCGCGGCTTGTCCGTTCTTTCAAGAATGTGCAACGCCGAACGGAGAGCAGCATTCCCGCAGATTTGCCGTTGCAGTCCTCGCGCGACAACGGCTATAGAGAGAATCGTGATTCTGTTCCCTGGCAAAGTAAATAACGCGCGGTTTCATCTGCACGGTGCGGTGTCGCGTCACATCGCGTCGCGTCGCGTCGTTGCGCCACTGCGCCCGCTGGCGCTTTCGCAATCCCCTTTTCGTACTTTCGCGACGGTCGATATGCTACGAAACGGCGACGCATATCGCGCTCGTTCGCGCGATCGCTGGAAGATGGCCGCGTTCCTCGGCGTGCGCATAGACGTCGCAACGCCTATAATATCTCTCGCTCCGCGTCCAGAGCGACATTTCGGACGCCGAGCTCTGATTAACTTTAATCGGCGGTCAATTCAATCATGGTTAAGCAAGATTTCTACCTCTGTGTGTAATTCGTCGTCCCTTTAATCTAATTCTTCTTTTCTCACACAACGAAAAAAAATTGTACACTCTGTATACATTAAATAAAGTAAGTAGGTGTTACGCGATAAGCTAATCGTCCATTTAGTTAATCCTTGGATAATTTCAACCTAACCTAACTGATTAGCTTACTCGCCAATTAACTTGTCAAGCAACAGCTGTGCTATCTTGTTAATGTGGATAGAATTATGAACTTTTTTGTTGTTCGATACGTGGAAAGTTTCATATTGGATGAATTATGTAGAAGTTTTGCTATAATGTTAGCAATTCCGATACATTTTTATCATCAATGTAGATTTTTATCAATTTAAAACTTTAATCCGTGTTTAATTTACTCTTCATCTTTTTTTCAATTCTTAGAACTAAAAGAAGATAAAAACAGAGATTAAAATTAATATATAGGTAGAAATAAACATCGATCGTTAAATTAATTGCTGCAGATTAAATTAATTATGAATGCGAGCAAAGTCACTCTTAGTTCCTATAAAACCAAAAGAAATTTAAATAACCAAAGGAAAGTGAAATTTTTACGATTTAAACCTTTCTCTCATTACTGATATCTATTTATTTCAATATATATTTATTTCAAAATCATCCATTAATTGCAATAAACAAGCGACAATCTTTTTAATGAGATTTATCTCGCTGCTATCAATATATAAATAATTTATTTAATAAAATTTATATTTAATAAAAAAAATATGAATGTACTCAGAGTTACAAACGAATTTTATTACTATTAGTAATCAATTTCTAAAAGAAAAAAAAACAAGATGGACTGACTTTCAAACATTGTCAAGCCGAAGTGATCATCAATGTCGATTGTGATAATGATTAGCGACTATATTAATCTAGCATGATACATTATATTCGATGAAGGATGTTGCATCGTCGACGAACGCCTCCTCTTCCAGTCGACGACCGATGTAACACGATTTCGCATCGCGGTTTCACAGATTAATCAGTTAGGAATGCGAACATGCGGCGATGAAGGATCGGAGGCTGTAAAAGCGATCGGGGATGAGTAGAGATTGGACAGTCTAAAGATAGTTTTAGAATTTTTAACACGCCCTGAAAATTCTACATATAATTTAGCACTGTTAAAAATAAAAAATGTTAATTTTAAATTAAAATTTAAAATTAATATAAAAATTTTGCATATCTGTAGGAAGTCCGCTATACATCTTTAAGTTAAAATTAATATTTTTAATAGTATACTATATTTTGTGATTATTTTATATAGAATTTTATAAATATTAATCGCAACAACTAGCGTTGACTCTTCATGCTTCTTTCTTATATCGTGATTGATTTATTCATCAGAGCCTTATCATTTTATACTATATTTGAATCAGTCATTTGAGAAATACCATAAGTCAAAAAATGTAACTTTTGGAAAAAACTGAAAAAGCTTTTTAATTTTTACAACTGTAGTATTAAAAAGTCAGTTTTCCAAAAGCTAGATTTTTTAACTGGAAATTATAAAATTCACACAAAAATATTAAGGCATCAAGACTCACTTTGACCAAGTATAGCCTTTTTCGTTTTTTTATGTTGAATATTTTCGCTTAATATTTTTTAGATTCTTCTTCTTATGGAATTCCTTAAATGACTAACATTTGCAAATATCGTCTATAAAATTAAAACGACATCAAGATGGAGAAAAAGTCAAGTTTTGATAAGATCAGCGTTTAGATGGATGATGGGAAAATCTCTCTTCCATTGGGAAATCAACGTTTATTCAATATCGCGCGAGCAAATCGCGGCGGTACGTTAAACGTGGGTGTCCCAGAAGAACGGAGGGAACGACGTGAAAGACGACGACCCGGCATTGTGCGCCTCCGCTATTACATCCAAGGTTACCCCGACGAGTCGTAAACTCTCCTCTCGTACCTCGACATTCTCTTGCGTGTGCATCAGCTCCCTGTTCCGCTTACCCGCGACGCGGGACTATATTTCAAACGCATCTCGATAATGCACAAATTGACTCGACACCTGATCATTAACGCTGTCCAGTAAAATATAAACAACAGTACCTCTATTTTGTAACTCTTAATGATAGTGTCAATGTTGTTATATTGTCGTTGTGCAAATAGAAAAGCTGCACAATGACAATATAATGACACCAGCACGTCATAAGAATTGCACACGGAAAAAAACAATCCATGATTGAATTAACAAAGATATGTTTGATTGTGCAAATTTTGATGGAAGAACTTTTCTTGTATTCCGTACGAGCGTCCTAAGCCATTAGACCACCGAGGCCTTAGTAATATTCTTAGCAATAATTGATACAAGAATCAACATCTTTCTTTCAGACGTAATATAAACAATATTAAGAATCTTTATTTTGGACTACATATGTGAGAAATCAATACTAGAAAAATGCCTATTACGGTCGAATCTTCATTGCTTTACCATATTGTAGTCTTTTTATAACTGCGCGAATTATTTTTCCGGACTATAAACGCAATTAAATTACTCTAGTAATTGCAAATTAAATTGACAAGCAATTTAATAATTTGATGCCATCAAGCATATTATAAAGATGTTAATATGTTGAAACTGTTAATAAATTTATTTCCCATGAAAAAACAAATTACAATATATGCAAGTACATATATAGTGTATATTAGTAATTCAAGATTGAATTATTTAAAGCAATGAAGATCCAGCTTCGACCATAATAGGCGTATATTTTTCTAGTATTGATTGTATTTCTCACATGTGAGGTCTAAAATAAAAATTCTTAATATTGTTTTCTTATAACATTATGTTAAATATTTTATTATTATTGTGATGAGGAAAAAAAAAGAGTATGATTAAATTTTAATATGACATATATGATTGAAAGAGTAGAACTAAACAGAATTTCTGATTATCACAATTAAATAATCTAGTATTCCAAAAATTGTTATTTTCAAAATTTATGCAACCTTTGTTAGATTATTTTAATCAAAAAATTATTCATCATAAAAAATGGTTCATATTTTATAAAACACTCTAGTTGTTATGTACGTATTTCAGGCTCATTTAATCAACTTTTTTTCTAGTGTAAAATATAGGACTATATCGCTGAAGTCACAATTGCGGTGTGCGAACAATTGAGCATAATAATTAGCACGTCCGCTTTCCGAATGTTCCGAATGTCGAAGCGTAATTCCGAGGCAGTTAAGATTATCAGCGCGTCGGAAAACAGAACGGAAACTTTTATTTATCGCGAAGCGTGCACTTTTTCGTCATTTCTCAGATAAAAAGAGAGACGGACGGAGACGGAAGGGGAATGAGAACTAGAGATAGAGTTCCGCGCGCGGAACAACTTCCGTCGAGAAACTCGAAAGAAAACACGCAATATTTATTTTCCCTGCCCTTAGACACATAATGCGTGTGCGCTCATGTACATCTGCATGCGTGTCTATCACGTTGCACGTTTCTTCGGCCCGTTATGCATACGATGCAATAAACACGTGTCTTACTTACACGTGTGTGACGAAGTATGCTGAAAAAAAATGCTGAAAAAAAAAATGTTGAAAAAAATACTAAATTTTAATATATATAATTTTAATAAATATATGTTTATAAATTTTTATAAATAATACTACAGCTTCTTAAGAGATTAGACATCA
>Ga0157363_1005465_pt1 | contig 11849 bp, 1 predicted proteins | sample AttsexASBM1_FD_111477 | JGI IMG/M metagenome (GOLD analysis project Ga0157363, IMG submission 111477) | Fungus gardens microbial communities from leaf cutter ant in Ribeirão Preto, State of São Paulo, Brazil - Atta sexdens ASBM1 | ecosystem: Host-associated > Fungi > Mycelium > Unclassified ...
TAAAATTAAAAATTAAATTAAATATATAACAATTAAATTAAAATCGGATAATACAATGTATAAAAAGATACAAGTATAAGGAAAGAAAATTTATACAAAAATAAATAGTGTAGAGTTAATAAGTTCAAGTGCAAATCAAAAATTAATACACAATTTTTTTTATTATGAAAATCGTTTATACTTTGAATTTTTCTCCAGAGACGTATCGTTGCTTTCGTGAGATCAAATAGACTGTGCTGAATTACTCATCCGCCCACGATCTTTCCTGCGTAGGGTATCCTAAACGCCCACCTACTTCCATCACCTTCTACCTTTCCACAAAAGTACGTCACTCGAAACCTCGTAAATATCATAAACTTGAACTAGTGGAATCAAGTAATAAAGTAGCTCGAAATTGCTTTCTAACAAATACATATATAACAAGAGATTTGTAAAGGGCATGTAATATATGTACGTTCCTACATTTTTTTATAACACTAAAACAGAAAAATTTTTCCAAATTTAAAGATTGCAATTTTGCAGAAGATAACAAGATAACAAAGACAAGATAACAAAAATAAGATAACGAAACAAGATAATAACAATATTTGAATTTGTATCAATTACATTTGAATTAATAACCATTATATTTATTAGATTTACATCTAAATTTTTCTTTTACGCTTCCAAATAATTATAAAGGCATATGTTTTGAAAAAAAAAAGAGAGAGATTCTATTAGATTCATACAATATTTGTGCGATCATTGATACTATTTTAAACCGCCTATCGAGTCATGCAAGATTCGGGACTATATCTATTATATGCTCCGTTACATTTGATATACGAGAACACTTGCATCCAATGAATTAATAATACATCTCTCTGCTCCGTGCTCCACTTCATCGACTTCGAATACCATCATTAAATCACGCAGGACGTTTCTCTGGTAATTTGCATTAGGTATATATCCATCTTTACTTTCTCTCACATCGACGAGTGATGCTTTTCGCGATTTGGAACGAAAGTTAGAAACTATAGATAGAATAAATGAAAATCAAGATAACTGAATAACTCGATGATATATATTGATTACTCCAAACTATATGTATATTATATTACATTCTTTTAGAACATCAAATATGTCACTTAAATACGATTGAATCGCACCAATTTCCGTCAGTTGCAATCGTATCCTTTTATCTTCGAGCTTACGAACTACTATTATCATCGTTAAATTATGAATATTTAAAAAAATGTGAATATATGTTTTAAAACAGTAAAAGATAAGCATAAATGAAGAATGATGTTCAGTTAATACTAATATAAATTTAATTTGTTATTTTAAAATTAATAAAATATATAGCGAGACAAGTTTTAACTTCATCAGTTGCAATTATATAAAATATATTATATATTACATGAAATTATTTTAATTCCGACCGAGAGGAAAGCTGATTTAAGTCAAAACTTGTGTCGTTATATATTTTGTTAATTTTAAATTGATAAATTAAACTTGTATTAATACTAAACTTGTATTAATTAATTGAACATTCTTTATTTTTGCTCGTTTTTAGCTGTCATATTTTAATATATTCATTTAATGTATTCATATTTTTTTCCAGGATTGTAAAGATGGTTTTTTTAGAATACATATTTTTTTTAAAAACATATTGTGTTTCTTCTTAAATATGTTTTTAATACTTCAAATATGCTTTAAACAGTACTATAAAAAAACATATTTAAAATATATTAAAAACATCAATTAAGCATGTTTTAAACTGTTTAAAACATGTTTTTGTACCAACCTGTTTTTTTCAATAACAAGCAAGATATTCGTTTTAATTATATAAATACTTACTTCAATAGAATATAGAGATATTGCAATTTATCTGCATAAACATCTTCAGTCTAATTAATAATTTATAGTTTACAATTTATTTTTATAATTTATGTTGTAAAATCGATTCTTAAATTCCCTCCAGCTATATATCACGTGTGGATAAACTCAACATAAAATAAGTCTCTAAGATAATAACGCAAGCGACGAAGGTTTCAGTTTATCTTTGAAGAATAAGATTGAGAAGCATCGCGCCCGAAACCTGAATCGAACGCGCGCACTTTCACGCAGGCCGGCTGGTTGAGAACCTCTGGACAGCCCGCTGTTGCGTCGCACGCTCGCGCAGACGCGAGGCGAATCCGCCACATATACACTCTCAGATATCCCAAGTACGTGATTATGCCAGGTCGAGAAAAAGGAACGACGTACATCGGCTACTTTACGATATACTCTTACGAACGCGCAATACTAACGACGATTATTGCCGTTTCGATTGTAATTATGATGCAAGTTAATTTCCTAAAGATATCCCATCCTTGATCTTCAAGAATGAACGACTTTACAGTTTACTCAAAAACTAAAATTGTCGTAAAAGATATGAATTTTTATATATGAATTTTTTTTTTTGTAATAAATAATTTTTATTTACATTCCTCTCTTAATCCTCCGGAACTGATGCGAAAATTTATAACACGGTTACTAAACGCTGAGTTTGTAAGGCCCATTTAATTTATGTTAATTAACCCTTCTATCAATTATAATTTTTCACCCTTTCACTATCGTTTCACGAAGTTCCCGCAAAAAATGTAAAAGTGAAAATAAGACAAAGTCTATGCAAAAGTCTGTTCTTTGTTATTCAAATAGTATAGAAATTTTGAGGCATAATAACAAAATTCCCACCAAAATATAAAAATTTTTACTGTTTAAAAATCGTTATGAATATCCAGGAGCTATGCGTTGCCAAGATTAAAAGTCATTAATTAATTTCAATCAGAATGACATAATTCGTATAAAAAAGAATAAATAATAATATATTCTAATAAGAATAATCCAAATTTGCAGATAAAAAATTAAAGAAAATTAGTTTAACATTTTTGAAAAAGAAATTTATAATTGAGTGATCCACTATCGTTTGACATTTACAACATTTTGATTGTAATTATGACCCACATTTTGATAAAGAGATTTATAATTAAGTGAATCCTATTGGCTCATAGTTTCAGAGAATTAACAAAGATATGATTTTATCTTTAAAAATGTCTCATTCTTTGCAATATTTTGATGCGCATATGTAAAGTTGTGGCATGCTTCGTACGATAAAATAATACAATCGATTTAACAGATATTTAACATAAAAAAGGAATGTAAAAAAAAAGCAGCTCTTTGTACGAGAGAGAAAGTGTTCTCTATATTTACTGCAGATATTATTAATATTACACATCGATTGGTCGTGAATTATCAACGATAGTAGAGTATCGTTTGCGTGTAATTGTCTTATTTACAGCGATGATTAATGATAGAATTATGTACACACGGTGCTACGTCTCGATGTTATACGATACTCCAGCCGTCGATATGTTACGGTAATCATATCGAATCGTAATTAATTTGACGTGCCAAACGTGTATTCAATTAACGAACTCATACGAGAGACTGATGCGTGAACATGATTTTCGGTGCACGCCTGTAACATGGGCTTAATAGGCGTAATAGGTATGATTAATTAGCAGGAATCAAAAGGTCTTACGTTACACAAGAAAAAGAAAGCTGCTACTTCCCGAACCGCCGCGAGTCATAACTGTTACCGTGTCGGTTACGCGTAATTATGTAATTTACACCTGTAATTAATTTCTTGGAATTAGCTCCTGAAAGACACCGAGATTTTCGTTGTGCATATTATTAAAAACAGGAAGCATTTTTCGTTTGTTCGACGAGAGATAATTACGAGAGATAATTACATTATCTCGATTCGTCGACGATTGTTGACATTACGTTCGACAAATACATGTGAAATCGTAAAAATTTATTAGCGTCTCTCGCCGGTAGAAAATAAAAGTCAGTATTCACAATCGATTCTTATTTTGAGATCGTCTACTTAAGAAATATATTAAAATGCTGATACTGTTCTATGATTGGCTTTTTAAGACTGTACTTGAGATAGTCTTAAATATAAAAATGACTAGGAATGTCGGTTAGAGTAAGAAATTTCTTGAATAATTAAACACAAGAAAAGTTACTTTACAAATTATTTATAAATTATTTTTTATTATAAAAATTTTATTATAAAAATTTAATCGAATACTTTATATTACATTTTATCATTTGTTCTAATTTACTATTATTAATTTAGTATTACTTTTTTGTACCAAATTTTTATAACAAACATATGTAAGGTAATCTAAAAAGTTATTTTACCAAACCTAATCTAATCTCAAAAAAAGTTCGACGCCTTTTGAATTATTTTTGCATTGCGCTTTAACATTGAGATTACACAAACACACATATTACTGACATTTCTAGAGATTACTTACGTAACACTGATTTCCTTTATGATTCCATGCTATCGCTATTTTTTTATCTGCGCATTTGAGCGACTATACGGGACGCAAGACACGTGGCGCGACATGGAGTACGCGCGGAACGAAATTTTGATTGAGTCATCGCAAACAGATGCAAAACAATGACGTACGCAAGATGTCGCGACAAAGTGTAATCTATTCGAGAGCAATTATTCTTATCCGAGTTCCTCTTTTTTTTCGATACGATTGCCTTGGCGCCGTTGTGACAAAAGATGTCCATCGTAAAACATACGTTGCGTCCATTGCTTCTCGTGACGTCTCACTAAGCTTACTACGCATTACACGAACGGGAAAAGTGGCCGTGGTCTTTAGGCGATCGATAGTACCGGCTGACTGACTATGCTCTGAGAGCACGTGCTAAACACGGGGAAGCCGGTCGAACGGCGGCATTTTCCGGTGTCCTCACCGGGTAAAACATGGCGACGTCGAACAGGCAACATGCCCCGCGAAAGCCACGTATTCCATCATTCTTCCCAATCCCTTTAATCCTTCTTGTGAACTTTCTCGCTCGTAGTATATATTACTTTGCATGACCTGTCGCTACGTCGCGTGCACATATAGCGTTTGCGTTGTCGCTGCGTTCGATTGGAGAAGCAGAAAATAGGTCCGCGCGAATAATTCGATAATTGAGTGGTTCATCAAGAGAGTGTATTATTCTCCGCAATTTTCACAATGAAGTCTAATAAAGAAAAATCGATCTTTTCAGAATACTCGTAACTGGCATACACTTGATATTATCGTGGCACGCTTTCTGTTCATTATATCGTGCATGGCATCATCTATAAAATTATCATTGATGACTCAATTCATTATTATAATTTCCATTTTCTTGGAAACTTGAAAAGGAATTCAATATGTAATATTTTAATAGTTACAACTATATAATTTATAGTAGATCAGGTAATCTAATATAGTCAAACTAAATTTCTGATATTTGTTCATTCTCTTTTTTAATTACTCATATTTAATGAATTATCCGAGTAATATAATTAAAGGATACGAGGAATATTCGGAAAGTAAGGTTACGACATTTTACAAAAATCGAAAAACGAACATTTATTAATAAAACTTATATGATATATTACACAAGTAAAGCACTATTTTTCCACGTAATCGCCATTCAGTTCCAAGCATTTGGTGAGCCTTGGTATCAACTTTTGTATTCCTGTGTCACACGTTTCTGCCACCGCACCTCTCTTGATCATTCACATGGCATTCTTCATTTCTTTGTCAATGGATAAACATTTCTCGCTCATGTTCTTTTAACATGGTTCTTTTAACATGAAAAGTTACTTGGTGCTAGATTGGAACTATAGGCAGGATAGTTCAGAATATCCCAACCAAAACTGTTGAGGAGATCGATCGTTTTGCCTCCAATTTTTTTACTCCAAGTCAATTCATTAATGCCGACAGATACTGCGAGACCCTCAAAAAGTTTCGGCTATCCAAAACGAGAGGAGAAGGCGGCTGACAAAGGGCATGTGTCTGTTGCATGACAACGCTCGGTCCCACACCACACGCAAAACGATCGATCTTCTCAACAGTTTTGGTTGGGATATTCTGAACCATCCTGCTCATAGTCCTGACCAAATGACTTTTTTTTTTATCTTGTTGAAAGAACACATGGGAGGGAAACGTTTTTCTACTGATGAAGAAGTAAAGGAGGTAAAAGAGGTGTCGTGTGTGAATGGTCAAGGGAGGTGCGGCGGCAGAAACGTGTGACGCAGAAATATAAAAATTGATACCACGATCATCAAATGCTTGGAACTTATTGACTTGGAGCTGAATGGCGATTACGTGGAAAAATAGTGCTTTACTTGTGTAATATAAAAAGTCATTAATAAATATGTGTCATATAAAAAGTTATTAATAAATATTCATTTTTCGATTTTTGTAAAATGTTGTAACCTTATTTTCCGAATATGCCTCGTATATTCAATTAAATAAAAATAAACTTATTTCTTTAATTCTTTCAGATATTTTTTAACGAAATATAGGAATGTTTTTACGATTGGATGTCACCTCTTTTCATTAATTTTCAATATTTGACGTTAAAGATTTTTATGATTAATATAACGTACAACATATACACAAAAGCACAAAAGTTCAATCATCTCGCAAACATAGGATATATGATTTACGCTACTTTCATAATCACGGGCACGGCAAAAGAGCTATCAATCATCAATAATATCGCAAAGATGTTGGAAGTATCATTATTGCGACTATAATCCACGTGATTTGCAACGAATGATTGAACTGAAATTTTCGCCGTTCGCTACACTCGCTAAAGAGGTCGCATAGCAGAAAACGCAATTGCAACGTGCGGCTCCGCGCAATTATGCAGATTATTCCTATCCGCGTGTGAAGGATCGCGAACCCGTCGGCGTAAACTTCATTGCCACACATGGAAAACTTTGGAGCGCGCTGTCGTAAGCGATAGCGACGCGGATATAATGCGGAGAATGTTGTCTGAAAAAGATAGCGACGACAGATTGCAACGATAAATTTTGTTCTGCGTTTTCGTCGACGCGTATTCTTTCTTTAAACGAATATATGCATACATATATGTTTTATGTTCTTTTTCCAATTGAATGCGTTTTTAAATGTACTTGTAAAATAATTATATCAAACTCGAGAGATAAAATGATTATCGGATTTTCCTAGAATATCTTTCATATTGTATTTTACTATTCAAATCGTTTCCTTTAAATAAAACACTTTGTACAAGATATATATTTTATTTTTTGTCTCTTTTTTTCTATGGCTATATTGAGTTGACCGGAAAGTTCGTGCCGATGTTGAAGGAAAATTGAAACGCAGAAAATTTTAATTTAATAAATGTATACTAAAAGTTAAATTTTAGTCGGCACGAATCGACGAAGTCGGTTTTCCGGAAAACCCAATATGATTTATTCTCTACATTCTTTGGAGTGAATCTCACTCTTTAGAGTAAGATTCTCTTTCAAGAATTTAGAGAGTACACTGAGAAAAATGTTTGGCTAAAAACGGACAAAAATCAGAAGATTCTGATTAAATCAATCAGAATTCTTATCTCAACTAGAATTTTAATAAATTTAATCAGAAAATTTTCTAGTTAAATCTATTAGAATTCTAGTTGAGAAACTAGAATTCTATTGATATATATAGGTAAGCAAAATATTCTTCTAGTTTGTCCGTTTTTAACTAAACATTTTTCTCGTAATTCTATATAACTATATACAATATATACATATTTAAAGCATATAGTGTAATATATAATATGTAATCCTTACGTTAAAAAAAACCTATCCTAAATTTTAAGTAAAATATCATTATTAACTAAAAATTTGATTAAAATTTTACTCAACATTTTCATTTGGTAGCTATTATCAGATTCTTTTTCAGTGTCTATCTATAGAAATTTGTTTTCTATTTCTTTCTCGTAAGATTCTAAGTTTGAATCTAATAAAAGGTATAGACTGAATAGATAATTTAAAAGAAGTTTGTTATTTGCAAGTTTAAGAACTAGATATATATATATATATCTTCATAAGATATATCAGACTGCCGATGTATTGTATCGGGCAGATGAGTTGTGAATCACGACAACGAAACAACGCAACGATGTAACATGGGCTCGGAAGTGGAACAACGCACGCGTGCATCCGGATCCCTACGGGAAGTCTTCCGCGTCGTGTCTCGTCGTATAGTGTCGTAGTTTATGTCGTTTCTCACTAACGAAATTAACGTCTCTTTCGAATATGGACGAATATAAAATGAACACTAGTACGGTACATTCTATTTTCGTTCGGCGCCCCAGTTGTGTCGGCATTACATGAAATTTAAGTAGAAGTCATATTTAAATGCGATCGATTGCTATCGCCGATAAGAACCAAACGGAGCATGATGGAGCGCGGTCATAGGTCATCTTATTCCGTCTCTCCGTCTTTGACATCGCTAACTAAATCTTGTACATAAATGCAGTAATTCTATTTTTTTAGATATATTAGATTTTATATACATATTAAATAATATTAATTTGCAACGGCACATTATATTAAATTATTAACAATACTATTAATAATTTCGAATTTTCGATTTTTATAATAAATATCATTAAACTCTTTATGTAAAATTTTTTTAAAGTGAGAAGCTTTATTAAAATATTAATAGCAATGCTCATTAAAATTTTTGTGTAAAAATTTTTAAGTGAGAAGTTTTAAAATATTTAATAAGTAATCTTTCAGAAGAAAATAAAAGATATATGTATTATTTTAATATAAAATTTAATTTAATATCGAATAATTTATTTATTCATGTAATCCTTTCATTTAAGAATAACATTGGACTAATTTATTTAAGAATAATATTGAACTAATTCATTTAAGAATTATATTCGACTAAATATTAAATTTTATAATCTAAAAACTCCTATTGATTCTTATCTTTTATTTCAATATCTTGCTTCCTCTACTAGTTTTATTCTTTAAAAATAAGAAATAATTCAAGCGTTCACATTTGCGCGTCACATTCAGCTAAATGTAGTCGCAATGAAAAAAAAGAAAAAAATCACCGATATCGGTGTACTTTATTGCGCCGACACTGTTTGGAGTCAGTCGTGTATACCATCGAATAAACTCGATAGAGTTCAAACCGTCCGGCCGCCATTGCTCGGTCGGCCTGAGTCGTCGTACATAGAAATCTAGGCCGCATTATGGATCTACATGCAGATAGCTTACGTGAGGAGCTACAGTTGAGCGCGCGTGATCATCTCGAATTTGAAAATCGGTCAATAAATTCGCTACTTTGCGCCGCAAAGAGGCTACTTAGGATCCTAATTAAGCAGCAGATGTCTTTCATAAAAAGAAATTTTTAATGTAGCTTCAATATCTAATCCTATTATATCTTTTGCATATTCCTGCATAATTCTTTTATGCCAATTAAACGCTGAGCAAATCTTTGCTTTTTTAATATATCCGTTAAGCGTCAAATTTTTTTCCACTCCATTCTGGTTTTTCTGGATTTTAGTAACCGGTTAATATCGCGAATAGGTGTGCAAGAGTTTAAGTATCATGGCTTCCACATTTTGTGGATCTGTAATTCAAACTAGTCTTCATACGACGTCTATTATCATTTAATTAACGTGAATTTCCATTTCAGACTTTCAGACATGCGAAATTAGGATGTCGCCTCGATGGTTGTTTTAAATTCTAATATATGAAGGTTTACGCGTGATTATTCAAACAGAGGTATTGTACATTATTTAATAGAACGTATTTATATAAAATATCGACATAAAACGTATCATTCTGTTACATTCCTGTAAATTTATTCAGGACACAGCGAGATAATGAGAAATTCCACGTACTTTCACATTTCCTCCGTTAACAGAAACATGATATCGTATTATGGCTGAAGTAGATATATAAACATGTTTTCTATTGTTATTTCAAAAATTATTTCGCGATGGACAAGATGTTATAACCTTGTAACTTTTTTAATACTAATATCTTTCCTTATTTAAAATAAAATGATATCTATATGATTCAAAGGTATGCAATGTAACGAAGATAACAAAAACAGCAATAAAATGAAACATGGAAACATATCTATAAAGAATCATAAATTTTTACGATTTTCACTTGAGAAATTCTATTGTGCACTATGACTATCCGCATTATAGTTTCTTACATTTTAACTTGATTATTTAAGAGTAAGCAAAATAAATCATTTTTTTTTTATTTAAGATAAAACTTAAGAGATTTAACTTTTCTTAAACTGTTTCTTAAACAGCTTAAAAGAACTGCTAAAATAAAGAATTTTTTCCCAAAGTGGGAAACGATTTTTTTTCTGGATTCAAAAAGATACATTTTCTACGCAACGTTTATGAATGAGCTATTTTCAGCCCCTCTGTTTCTCTCTCATGAATTTATATAACACGATATTCGACAATGTCCCGAAGCTATGCACAAACCCTGCTTATATTTTATATTTAATTCACGCATTAATTTGGATGTAACGCATCTCGCAAGCGACAATATATTGCTTAAAGTAATGTATCATTTAAACGACTCTGAGTGACGGCATTAAAAATCTTCCCCAGCAACGATCACCAATTATTTATAATTACAATCGACTCAAACTTGCGCAGCTCGTGCATTGTGACTATAAATATATGATGTCGCAATTCCGCACTGCGTGCTTCTGATACATTTATTAGAACTAAATTATAATAACCTGACTAATCTCGCGAGATTAATATATTTAGGAAATTTCTTACGCATGTTTACGAGTCCATAATGATAACATTCTTAAAATAATTCATAAAATAAAATTTCATGTTACGATAATGGTAATTCTTTTAAAGTAAACAAATAATTTTTCTATTACTTTATTGCATTATCGTTTATATAAGAATTTATGAGTTACTCAAAAAATTAGGTCAGACATAAAAAAATCAGTTTAAGAATAATTTACTAAGCTATTTAACATTAAAAATGAATTTTCGCCAAAAATGTCCAATTATATTTTTACTTAAATCAAATCAAATATTTGAAGAACAATATCTTAGCGTGACAGAAATAGAAAAGTGCAGCGCATTATAGATTTTTGAATTGTAACGTCGCGCGCGCAGTTAGGTGCACTTTGCTTAGATAGTATCACACACGGTTGAATGGATCGATAAACTCACGGGCAAAATAGGACGACACATAATGGAATCATTTATATACCCGCAAAAATGATCGTCGCTGAAACCGCATCGTTTTGCGCACAATATGTGAGCACCTCGTGAAAATTAAACGTCATCGCTGCTATATAGCTACCATTCTGTAGGATGACGCGTAATTCACAAATGATCGTGAAAGATTGATTATTTCACGATAGAAAAAATTGTATGGACGATAATAAGTCACTATAAAATCATTAATTTTTTTTATTATTTTCTTTTATGATAGATCGCGTTAAATGACGATAGTATTTATGGATTCGCGGTTATATTAGAATAAAATATAAAAATATATCTTTTGCATTTAATCTTTACAAGAGGAAAGTCACTCTAGTAGCGTTGGAATAATACCATATTTTGAGACAAAGAATACAAAAAATACAAATAAAATAATTGTTATAAATAATGATAACAAATCTTATTTAAAAAAAGCTCTCTGTAAGATTTTTAAAATAGACACTCGCCTACAAAGGTTATAATAATATGTTCATCACTCTTTTTTATATGCAGAATTGTGTATTAAAATGAAAGAACAGAGTATATATCTTAGTGAAAGATATTATAAGCTAAGCTTATAATAGATATCTCAAAAGATTTCAATAATAAGTTAACATTAATAGATTTCAGAAATAACAATCTTTTTTTAAATGTCATATGAATCAGATAGAAATATCTGATAAAAATATTTAAATAGTACTTATCTCGGAGAGATAACTATATTATTATGACAAATGATTAATTTA
>Ga0157363_1005466_pt1 | contig 11847 bp, 10 predicted proteins | sample AttsexASBM1_FD_111477 | JGI IMG/M metagenome (GOLD analysis project Ga0157363, IMG submission 111477) | Fungus gardens microbial communities from leaf cutter ant in Ribeirão Preto, State of São Paulo, Brazil - Atta sexdens ASBM1 | ecosystem: Host-associated > Fungi > Mycelium > Unclassified ...
ATTATTATTATTATTATTATTATTATTATTATTATTATTATTATTATTGTTATATTGTAAAGAAAGAACAGAACTTTGCTAAAGTATCTAAATATTGAATTAGATACAGATCTAAATGAAATTTTATTGGATTATACAAAGGTAGGACGCTTAACTTAAAACGTCAAAAATTTTTGCTCATTGTTTGATGATACAAAATTATTTTCAGATCTGTATCTACCTAAATTTTTACTTCAGCAAAAATCGGCTTTCCCATGCACAACTGCAAAAAATACAATTGTTATAAGAATATATATTTGTTCGGACTGCGAATTGAGAGAATTGTGAAACACATTGTATAATTTTTCTATTCTGATGATTTATCATAAAATTCTCTATCATAAATTTTTCTTAAGATATTCAATTTATTTCCAGTCCTGATTCGAGAAGCATTTCATACACACGCTCAGCGATCTGGAAGATTGATAAATCTCGCTTCGATAAATCGATGAAAGGATCTGAAATTTCTTATTCGTCGCATGATTGATCTGGACCACCCAGACAGAGCTGTATAGCAATGAATAAACGGCAGCACTTGGAAGATATACAGCGCGTGAACTGTGCGGAAAGGACTCTTTACAATCACGAACAATCGTTCTCAGCAGAATGGCAATTGCGCAAACAACAATGAGTATGATTATGGGAATGTGTTGATGAATATAAGTATCGCGGCTTATCGAAACTGTCGATAGATTTGTTCGCCACGTTACGGCACATTTTCTGTCACTTTCATACGTTATTACGTACGCGTGCGCAATAAAATACTTTGATCTATACCGTACGTCTCAAATCGGATCCAATCGATTCGTTTCGAACTAAGAACAAACACTGACAATTATTTTTATCGAGGAGGCCCCTCCCCCCTTCTTCTAAAGTTCTCTGACAAGCGAATAATCGACGCCTAATTGAATGCTCGAAGAGATTATTGAACTTATGTGAGCATTAAAGAGCAAAAAGATAAAATGTTTGATTATGCGAGTCTTCAAAATATCATTGAGCGAGCCTCTTTTCTTTTTATATGATCTAAATGTATACGCTGTAATGATAATTGATAATCAAAATTCAGCAGTTATGTAAAAGTCTTCGTAATTAATGTCTTATACAATATATATTCGTAAAAAAATTTAAATGTAGTAAGATTTTATTCATGAGAATTCTTGAGGAAAAGAGGACACTGAATTATTATGCCACAGGAAGCATGGTGGGGAAAACAAAAGAGATAAAGATTAATAGATTTTAAAAAAAAGAAAAACAAAGAAATTAACACATGATAGAAAGAGGAAATTTAAAATTTAAAATCCATGTAATTTATTTCGTATAAAATATCTCTATACATAGGCAATATCTGTATTTCGTAGTAGAGTTTATTTTCTTTACAAAACTAGGAATAGTGGTACTCACCTGAGCCATGCTGCTAATTACATGCACGATAAAAAGTAAAAGTATGCAACGATGGCTCATTCTAACATCTCTCTCTCTCTCTCTCTCTCTCTCTCTCTCTCTCTCTCTCTCTCTATCTCTTTATATATATATCTTTTTCAATAATCATAATGAGTCTTTTGTTCTTCTGCGTATAATACAATGACTAGTTTGTTTAAGAAACTTACGGTGAGAATTTGCGATATGCAAAATACAGAAAATGATAATGCGACATCGTGTGAAGCCGAGATCTTATCCTTTTTCACGCGTTAAATTGTCTTCTTCTTTTCGATTCAGTTGCCCGATGCAGGCAAATTATAATACTTGTATTGTACGTATTTTACTTGCTAACTGTTAAGCTCTAAACTATATACAATTCGCGTGTTAACGCGTGCGAGCGCGCGAATGAGATTCCATTCCGGCGCGACGCGCACGTGGCGCTTTCGCGAATGGCACTTTGGTGCATCGCAGCGTGACAATTTTTGCGAAATTTTATTTTCCAAATTCACGTCGATCATGCTTGAAATGCACCCTATTTTCGAAAATATTTAATTTCATTAAATATTCTCATAAAGTTCCGCTTTTATGTCTCCGTTTTATTTCAGTAATTAATATAAATAAATTTCGATCGAATCACGAATATAAATAATGCTCGGATGCGCTCGCACGCCGACAAAAGAAACGAAATATAACTCAGAAAAAAAATGTGCAAATCGTCCTATTTCTCGATCTTTTCGTTTTATGATCGCGTTTTATGTGCTCGAGTGCATTAGAAAATGAAAAAAAATGGCATAAAACATAAAAAAAAAATGGCACAGCAGTTTCACGGGACCGCATCACGCGGTAATCGAGCATTTTTTTGTATTTGATATTTCTCACGTGCTCGGAGTGACGTGACCGATCTCTCGGAAGGATGAAATAATCTCTAAGTACTATTATATCGCACACATACAAAATGAGCTACAAAATTATTTATCTCTTAATTGCAGATCTCAAATGATTGATCTAAAATGATTTTTTCTGGAATTATGGGACATTTTATGGGACTGTTTATACATTTTTAAAATAGTAATAAATAGATAAAAATTTATAATTTCTTCTACAAATAAAATTTGAAGTTAACAAAAATTCAGCAATTAAAAGAGAAATGTTTTGTATCATTGTATGTCGTACACTCGTACATCGATATTTACAGCGAAGGATAATAAACAAACAAAACCAACTCTCATGAAATTTTTCGAGATATTGTTTGACGAGTCAACATTTTAATAATGCGCGTTCGATTCAATCGAACAATATACTTAATGAAAATATATGGAATTGTGAACTTTTTCCTCACTGTTATAAAATCAAAATGATAAAATTTAATAATTTCTTTTTAAAACCAAAATTAATTTAAAGTTGAAAAAGAATTTTTTCATCAAATAAAAATGCAATTCTTCAGAGAATATTTTATAAGCAAAAACTTTAGTTTCTTTAAAAATCACTTTCCTGGAAGGATACAGTCTGATGGCGAAAAGATTAATCGATACTTCGCGAGCGAATCACCAAGATACCAGACTTCACTTACTCGACATTTGTACTGCATTCTAAGGCACTTTGAGACCGCGAAATAAAAACGGGCGACATTTGTCACAGAAACTTTAGCAAGAATAGCCGACTGACACCGGCACGCCGGGACAACCGCCATCCTGATGCTTCGTAAGCAACGACATCCTGCTGAATGTCTTGCTACACCTGTCGCAGGAGTACTTTTTGACATCGCTATGGGTCTGCAGGTGAGCCCTGAGGTTGCTCCTATCGGCAAATGCGCGATTGCAGTGTTGACATCGGAATGGCTTCTCGCCGGTATGCGTCCGGATGTGACCCTGAAGCAACCACGGCCTGGAGAATGCCTTGCCACATGTATGGCACTTGCAGGGCAGCGTGTGCGTTCGAATGTGCATTTTCAGTGCGCCCAAACTGACATATACTTTTGAGCAGAACTTGCACGAGAAGGACCTCTTTGCCTGGCCTTGAGCAGCTGCGCAGTGAAACTGCTGGTGCTTCGATAAGCCGGAAAATGTTGAATACGATTTGGTGCAATTTTTGCATGGATACCTGGATGTCGAGTTCGAGGAAGTATTGGCATTTGTGCTCGGACTGCTTTTCTCTATTTTCGTGTTCATGATGCTGATGTTCGTGATCGTGCTGCCAGCGGACGTGCTGCCAGCGGACGACCGGCCGCTGTCACTGCTGGGCGAGGAGAGATCTTCTGGCGTCACGGGAGGCGGAGATCGTAGAGAACCGGAACCCACGGAACTTGTAGGCGACAAACCACAATGATCCGGGCTACTCCAGTGAGAGTAGCTCCTGGCAATGGGCCGTTGGATCGTCGAGCAAGTTAATGCGCCGTGAGGCGGTGGCGAAACTGACGAATGATGTTCTGGAGAAGAGTGCGGATACGCCGGTACTGGGTACGACGAATACAATTCCGCTCCAGGATAGCGATGATAGGCAGGAGGAGCGTATGGCAAATAATGCGAAGGATACAGTGGACTCGTGCGAGTCCAGGCTGGCGTAGGATAATGAGCCAGAGGCTCTACCGGGGGATTTAAATTCAATGGCTCGAGGGGTGCTTTGCTTGCCATAAAATGCAATGGTGCTGACGTCGCCGTCACACCCGCCGTCGGTGTCGTCGTAGAATTGTCATTATGTTGGATTACTTCAACTCGCCCTTTCTTCACCAATGGATGATGGGTCGGCGCAATTCCCGCTGGTGGCGTGATAGTCTTGGTCGGATAGTGATGGTGATAGTGATGTAACTGATGGACGTAGTGCATCGCGTGGTGAGTCGTTGGCGAGGATGGTTCTATCGTTAAAGGTGGAGGAGATGTCTTAAAGATCGGAGGTGGCATCCTGCTGGATGCGCGTTCCTGTGATTCTGGTTGTTGTGGCTGTTGTTGTTGTTGTTGTTGCTGCTGTTGTTGCTGCTGCTGCTGCTGCTGTTGTTGATGAGGACTATGATGACGATCCGCAGTTCTACTGAGATCCTCGGGCTTCGTGCTGAGGTTCTCAGGTTCAGAAATATCATCTACTCCTACATCTATTATTTCTTCTGCACAAACAAGAGACACACGTTCACATACACTGCTAAAGAATATCAACATATAAAATACAAAGAAAATAAAATAAAAATTTAATAATAAATTTAATAATAAAGTTTATAAATATTTTTCTGATACTTTAGTTTTAATGACTTGATTTCAAAAAAAAAGAATTGATCATATATTTACTTCATTATTGTTATAAAAAATATTCAATACAATAAACTGTATCATGTTGATAAACTTTCTCTTCACTTTTTTTTCTTCAATTTTTACATTTACTTTTTTGTTTTCATACTTTCTTCACATATTTGTTGTATTTAAATTTTACACAATTATATATATATATGTATATATATGTGTATGTATTTACCTATAGTAAATGAATAAATAGATGTTATACTAGAATAATAAGAATTACTAGCAACTTCATCAATAATAACAAAATATTCAAAGTATACGTTCAAAGTTACATATTTATCTATCTTCTCTGTTATTCTATATTTTCGTATCTACTTACATAATTAATTTGATCTTTAAAAATAAATGAATCAAAAGCAATATATAAAGCAAATATATGCTTAAAGAATAGAAAAAGAATAGAAGAAAAAAATAAATTTGAATTTTACATGAAAATAATTTCGAAAAGATTTGTGATAATAATAAAATAATTTTGAAACCTTTAATTGCTTCGGGAGCTTCTTCTTCATCCTCGGATGTGTAATAAAACGGCCGCTTCTTTAACGGACAATGACTGTAATTATAATTCTTCTTCATGAAGCTGTGCGGTACCTCGTCGACAAGCATTTTGGCACTGTTTGATATTGTGTAAAAGCACTTAAAACGTTTTTCTGATTTATTAACGCTATGCCACTGCGAAGACGCTTATATCATCCTCATTCTTCTCATATGAATATCCGTCATTTAGAACGTTAATCCAATAATCACAGCCTTGCCGAAATCTTGCAAGGCAATAATACGTGGCAATGTCACTGCACTGTTATTTCACACATAAGTCAAGAGTCTTCTCCTTCAAAAGAAGAAACGACACTGATCTTTCTTCAAAGAGATAAGATTAATCTTCACCACACGCTCATCCGAATACAACTGACCGATTGGGAGATACTCGGATAAATCTTGACTCGCGTGAAACACGAAAGAGAAATGCAAGGAATGTTCTATAATGACTACAGCTCAGAACGTTACGGCTGCAAGCCGGTCTCTGACTGGCAGGGGGTTGTGTCAGGGCCTCTTATAACAGGTCGCCCCACCAATGAATTGCAGGTGGCCCGCACGTGCTGCCAAGCCAATACGGGCCCGCGGGCCCCTCGTTACTTGCCAATGGGGGACGGACGGTCGCGGGCCACCAGCCAATCGACCAAGGATATGTTCCACCAATTGTCCCCCACCGTCAGCAGCAACGGCGGGAGGTGCAGGATGTTCGTGAGTGCAACGCGATAGTCCGCTACGCTCTACGTCCTTCCCTTTTCATTCCTATCACCGTTTCTTTCTCTCTTTTTCCCTTCCTCTCCCTCCCTCCCATCCCCCCTCTCTCACGCACTCTCTCTCTCTCTCTCTCATACTACACGCTTCACAAGTTTCAATGTGTGCATGTTATGTTATTCTGTAGGAGCAGATGCTGTGACCCCTCTTAGGAGACCCTCTCCACGCATATACACACATGTAACAAGGATTCGCGTTCATGCGCGCGCGTACGGGTACATTAGACCCCCCCCTCCCCCCTTCCGCGCGAGAGAGCTCGGCGACTCGCATTTTTTATTCGAATTTCCGTTCGGCCTACCTGAACTCTGTTCTTTCTCTCGCTCTTTGTGCGAGAGTGGTGTCGCGTCGGCTGTTTTGTGTCCCTACCTGATATGCGCGTATTGCGTCTCTCGTGTATCACGCGTGTGTGTACGTGCGAACGCTGCAATCCACTTCTTGTTCCCCTTCTGAATTTCACCCCCTCTTCCGTGTCGACCCACGTTGCCAGCCCGAACGTGTAACGGTCGTGTCGCGTGCCACAGCATCGCCCACGCGCGCTCGGAACCTACACACGCGCGTGCGTCTCTGAGCATGTGCACTGGGGCACGCGTACTCGCGCGAGCACCCTGTTCTCCTCCTCCTCCCCTCCCCCCCCCATCATACGTGAATGGCAGATTCACGTTAGATTGCCTGCCATTTTTGCGCGAATGGAAAAGCACGCGGCATTCTATTAGAGAGTCCGTCACGTGACCGACGCGCACAAAAAAAACGGTAACGTTCTTCGACTATGTTCTTCTGTTTATCCTCGACGTAGATAAAAACTTCTTGATTTCCTGCATCGATTCACATTCTTTTTTCTCTCTTTATAATTCATATACAAATATAAGATTTTAATATATATGTTTTCTTTACACTTGATATTCAAATTCTTTATCGTCATAAATTTATACATGACTGTCTTCTAACATTTCATAAAAAAAGTAGCAACGTATTTTTTCCTCGATGAGAACAAAGAGACGTTATTTACAAATAAAAGTATTCGTAAGTGTGAAGGTGCATAATGAAAATTGAACGAGTTTCGAATTTTAAAGGGAAATAAAATCATAAAACATTTCTTCACAATTATGGGCAGAATTTATCATCAGTGAAATGAAATCAATCGTATTAACCGATCATAAAACGATAATCGCGACAAGAGACCGATATAGCCACGGCTAGAAAACGGTTAGAAAGCGAATCGATTTTTGACATAAGACCCTTGTATTTGTCGTCATAAACAGTTTATTCGCATAAAGCTCTATTCTTTCGCTAGTTTGCTGAGCGTGCGTGTGACCAATCATTTTATCATATTATTTCATAATGAAGGAGAAACACTACACACAAGAGATCGAAGCGAAAGAGAAAAAGGCATCGTACGTGCACACTGACATAATTTCATGATAAAATCTTGGTAACCGATACGCTACAGGCACGCGTGTTATTAACCGTTTGTCTCGACAGGAGAAACGTCCTCGCTACCGTAGATATACATATATTTACACTCGCTTCGCTTTGCATTACAATATCAATATTGCACGCAATGGCCACGCGCGACACATTTCACTTCGCTTAACGGCACATTCCAAATGCGGCACGCGCACAGTACGTTGAACTTGAAACGATTCTGCATGCAGCTCTATACATTGATAACGGCGATTGCATATTGCAATTTTATTATGTAAAAAATGTATAAATTGAGATCGAGACTCTGAAAATATTATTCCATGAAATATCAATGCTCGTTTCTATCATAGATTAACTTTAATTAATCTTGGTTTAACTTACTTTTTATTTTTCTCTTATTTTAATGGTAAGAATTAAAAAAAGATAAATTAAACCAAAAGTCTGTTTTTTATTCTTGCACTCTTTGAACTCGTGCACACAATGCAGTAAGTTGAAATGAAACAAACATATATTTGTTTCGCTTCAACTTATTATACCGATCGAGTACAAAGAGTGCAGGAAATAAAGAACAGACCTCAAGATTAAAGTTAATATACCTTGGTAGAAATGAGCGTAAGATAACTTATCTAACGGTTTTCTAAATTCTGAATATACAAGACGTTCGGAAAGTCTCAAAAATGAATATATCTATCGCAATAAAAATTTCTTAAAAATTACAAGTAATCTTACAGAACTTTTATTCCATTAATTACATGTCAATTAAACATTCGCTATTTAAAGATAAGTCAAGTCATTATTATCATACATGCCCGACGTATTGACTGAAACGATCTAGTCGGTTATTGTACGCACTGCAAATTTATACGATCGTTAGTCAAGACAGAATTCGATTCGCTCGCCGATAAGCGGAGTAGCCACGATCCTGAAGAAACTATTTGCTAACAGAACAGCGAGAATCACTCGTCGTTGTCCCTTTACCTGCTGCCACGCTTATCTCATCGACACCCACGAATACAACGTCAAGTACATATATCGAGTGCGTGCCGATGCACTACCGGCGATCAAAGGGAATGCAATAAATGCGCACGCTCGGTGCACTGACTTCGACCTCGGGCAGATCGTGATCCCAGTTAATTTTAAGACCATATCGTGCCATTCAATACCTTTCGCTTATATCATGAAAATGAGAAACGATAATTTCTACGATTTAATTAAACTCTCGCCTCAGATAAATAATTGTCTGTCACAATTCATTAAGAGAGATTTATAGCTTTGAATAAAGATAATATCCTTAACTAATATTTAATTTATTATTACAAGGCTTAATGAAAATATAACAGCTATACGTCTAAAGCACATTTCTCTCACTATTCTTTGACCTGTAATCCCGAGGACAGATGAGTTTAATTTACAATCTGCGGTCGTCCTATCGTCATGGCCTACCTGCCGTTTCCGAAGCATCGCATTAAATTAAAAGCCACAATCTTCTCTCTTGTTGTCACGCAAATATACACGAAGGGGTCGATCGACGTTTTCTTCTCATGGCGGTTTACGAGGAAACGTGCACCCTACGGTTGCCTCCATCTCAACACACATCTCGAAAACTCAAAACAGAAAGAGAGAATGAGAGAAAGAGATACCGAGAATGAATCGTGCACCGGTCGTCGACGAATCATCTACCTGCACATAAAGACGCCCTTCCACGCGGTTATCTGTCTCTTCTGCAGACAACCCTTTCTCGTCGTTCTAGATCAGCGAGAGTAAGAAGGAAAAAAAAGCAAGAGAGGATCGAGAGAACCTGCATTTTATCCGGTTATTCCGGTAGCTACCGACGGCGGTTCCGGCAAAGAATTCCGCTTCTTTCTTCCTCCCTTCGAGGCGGATAAATTATACGGAATACTGGGCGCGCTAAGTTACCCCGATTTTGTTGTGTCGACGTAGTATGTCCCGTGCGTGTGAATCCCGACGAGGGAACAACCCGGCGCCCTTCACGCCGATACCACGGGTAATCGCGCGTTCGCGCAGGTTGCTGCGAAAAGATTCTTTATGCGCGCGTATAGATAGAAGCAGGTCCCATTGGCACCGTGCCCGTCGCGTTCATCGGTTATGTTGTTGCGCCGCAATGGCGAACCATTTCCGCCCTACTCAAAAAAAAATTACAAATACAGTTACAGAAAAGGCAGGTTGAGATCGATAGCAACGAATTTTATTAATCATTTTAATACACGGTATGATTGCTTTTTTACACTGAGAAAAAGTCGAAATATTCGCAAGCAAATGTTACGTGTTTTCTTCAATATTTATTAGTTATAAAAAAATTTAACTGTAATGACGAAATATATATTTCTATGAAATATGTTTCATTAATTAGAAAAATATAAAATAGATGGTCTATTTGTTGGAATAATATTTGATTTCACTCACGTATTATATAAGGATTTATATAAGGATTTGTTTCAGTGAAGTAAACATTATATCTCACAAATAAATTTTTTAATATCTCTTTTTCTCAGTATATAAATTTTTATGTGATTTTTGGACTTTTAACCATTTTGCGGAACTAAGAAATTTGATGTCGATTCAAACTTCAATCTTTTATTGCCTCCTTTCGTTTGTAATGTAATGTAATCGATCAGTGGATAACCGCAATTGTGAACAAAATGTAGGGGAGAATTAACGCTCATTTTGAAGATAGATACATCTTAGCCAAGTATATACTTATAGACGACCGTTTATGATCGGGTTCCTCGTACGATTCTTGTTTTCCCGCTCAAAGTGGTAAATTACATGTTACAGCCGAGGAAATGAAAGGTGTGACTCTTCGACCCTTAGCGAGATACCCGATGCGCGACGTTACGATTCCCCGGAACTCTTAACCAGTTCACGCGCGCATGCTGTTAACCCGTTGCGATCCGGGCCCGTTCGAATAAATCTGTATAATTATTACGACGCGCACAGAGAACTTATATGTGTGTACCGGGTGGCCGCCCCACTGGAAGGTAGCCCCATCGGAAGGAAGCTGGTTTATTTTTTTGTTGTGCCGCCTCGAGGGGCGCCCTATCGCCTCACCTTTGAAACACCTGGCTATTACCGCTGGAACACTTTATACATGTGTGTGCGCCACCATATGCGATCGGCCCCACCGAGACTAGCTACGTAGACCCATTTTTGGGGCCCGTGGATCCTCACACGTGTGCCAGGTATCCCGAAAAGGGGAGGGGGGGGGGAGGGAGGAAGGGGCTTTGTACCTCTTCTCGCGTCGAAGCTAGTATTAACTAGTCGCCTCAAGTTAAATTTTCCTAGTTAAATTTTCCAAGTTTGAGGCACTTCTTAAATAAAATCACTTCATATTAAACTCATTTTACTCTGATCAACTTGAATAAATATCTGTTTAATTTACTCACCGGCGCAAAGTTGCTTAAAAGTCCTATTTTTTTAAAGTTATAATATTTCCGAATTTTTTATGAGAAAATGTTAAAATTTAAATATTTAAGAAAAATTAAAAAATATAATTAATTTTCTTATAATAAAAACAATAAAATATTTATGAATTTTGTTTTGATCATTAAAATTCAAAAAATTTCAAATTGAAGAAGAGAAGGATTCTATTAATTAGAATATTCAAAATTCTAAAAATAAAATTCTAATTTCACAGCGCGATGAATTTAATAAAGAAACCTCAACGTGATTTTAGATACATTGTATGACGAAGCTTTTTAAACAGTCTGTAAGGCGAGGTTTTGCTAGCCTTTTACCTTTGATCTCGTTCCATTCATCACAGAAATGGACACCACCGCGACACAGGTGTACGCTTCTTGAAGTATCAAAAGTTTGGGATTGGCGTTCAAAGCAGAGCAATTCAGAAAATAAAACCATTACACAACGGGGTGCATCGAGGTGCATCGATGCATTGAGAACTGGATATTAGCGAACAAACGAAATTAGAGTGGTGTGCGAATGGGTTGGTTTCGTTCGAGCAGTTCGAATAGCTGACCTTATTAAACATTTTACAATCTTTATTGCAATTCTATTATTATTTTTTATGAGATAAGCCATAAAGATATTTACGTAATTTGGCTAAATTATTATTAATTTTTCAAAAATAGTTGCAAATATAAGAAAATATTTTATAATTAAAAAATATTAACAATATCAATTAAATCATTTTTATATAATTCTTAAATATTACGGTCTTTACCGCAGCTAATTTCTTTAATTTGCAAATACAATTCGATGAATAAAATTAAATATATACAGACGAGTTCCTAAAAGTTAAACTAAAATAATATCGAAATAGTATAAACAAAAAAAAAGAAAATAAAAACTAAAACAAAAAAGTTTCTTACAAAAGTTGATAGAAAGTCAAAACATGAAAAAA